>Ga0364886_10130_pt1 | contig 47873 bp, 67 predicted proteins | sample ExccelJu500001D3_4_FD_206926 | JGI IMG/M metagenome (GOLD analysis project Ga0364886, IMG submission 206926) | Enriched cells from Trout Bog Lake Hypolimnion, Wisconsin, USA - BchlTB.July23.5000.01.D3 | ecosystem: Environmental > Aquatic > Freshwater > Lake > Hypolimnion/Profundal zone | place... | reverse complement strand
CCTGGTGATTCAAAATACAACAACCCACAATACGAAAAGCGTTCTCACCTGTACCGACCTAAAATTCGTTCCATTATCAGAAAAAACGAAGCGGCTGCGGCAACCGCTTTCTTTTCAAATATGGACACCACATCCGTTGAAGCGGAGAACCCTTCCGATAAAGTCTCTGTTGCCTCTGCGGAGATAATGAAGTCTTTGCTTCAATATCGTCTGACCAAAAGCGTTAAATGGTATCACACGGTTTTGGGAGGTTTTCAGGATGCCCAGACTTTAGGGGCGGTATGCGCCCATATCTATTGGGAATACAAACAAGAACCTGTTGAAATAGAAATTGATGTAGTAGTTGTTGAAAAACCAGAGGATGCGGGAGAATACCCAGAGCAGACAGATTTGCCTGAAGGGTCTTTCACTGTTGAAGAAGAAGGTCTTGAGAAAGAAGGTCTTGCTGATGAAATGCCTATTCCTTCTGCAATGCAACAATCCCCACAGATGCAAGCACCGCCCACGGGTATGCCACCGGGGATGCCACAAGGTCAACCAAATCAACCGGGGATGCCACCTCCACCACCAGAGCCTTCGCCTCCAATACCAGAATTCAGGGCATTGGTGGACAAGCCTGTTGTGGATATAATTCCCATTGAAAACATACGCATAGACCCTTCTGCGGCATGGGACGACCCTATCAATACCAGTCCTTATGTTATCCACCTGATTCCCATGTATTTTATGGATGTAAAAGCCAAGATGAAATCTGGCGAGTGGAAAAGATTAGGGGATGGTTCTATCAGGTCTTCAGGAGCTACTAAATACGACTCCACAAGGTCAGCAAGACAAAATGAGAAATCAGACCCTTACGATTCTGATGGTAAGGAGTTGATGGATTATGAAATCGTTTGGGTACAAAGGCATATTCACCGTGTAGATGATGAGGACATGGAATTCTACACAATGGGTACGGACTATATGCTGACTAACCCCCGTCCCTTGAAAGAATCCGTATTTCATGGGCGCAGACCTTATGTATTTGGAAACTGCGTTCTTGAAACACATAAAGTTTACCCTTCCAGTATTCCTCAGTTGGGTCGCGGGTTAGCAGACGAAGCCAACGAAATCGCCAACCAACGCATTGATAATGTTAAGTTTGTTCTGAACAAGAAATGGTTTGTTAAAGCTGGTTCTCAGGCGGATATATCAGGTCTGATTAGGAATGTTCCCGGTGGTGTCGTGATGATGACCGACCCTGCCAATGATGTTCGTGAGATTACTTGGCCCGATGTTACTCAAAGTGCCTATGAAGAATCTTCTCGTATAGACAATGACTTGGCAGAATTGCTTGGAAACTTCAATGCGGCTCAGGTCATGGCGGATAAAGGCATAAATGGTCCTGCCAGAAATATGCAGATGTTGTCACAGTCAGCAGGGACTTTGGTTGAGTATCTATTAAGGACTTATGTAGAAACATTCGTACAGCCTGTTTTGAGACAGTTAATGTGGCTGGAACAAGAATATGAAACCGACCAGACGATTCTTCAGTTGGCAGGCGCAAAGTCTAAAATGTTCAAGGAATACGGTTTGGGAGAAGTTTCAGATGAACTTCTAAACCGTGAGTTAGTGCTTAATGTCAATGTTGGTATGGGCGCAACAGACCCTAACATGAAGTTGCAAAAATTCGTGTCCGCCATGACCCAATACACCCAAATGTTAAAACTAGGTATTCCGGGGCTTGATATGAAAGAAGTTGGCAAAGAAATCTTTGGTCACTTAGGTTATCAAGACGGGTCAAGATTCTTTACCTCCGACAATCCTCAATTGGCTTTGTTGCAACAACAAAACTTAATGCTTAACAAACAGATGCAAGAAATGCAGAAGAAGTTAAAAGACAAAGCCGATGTAACGCAAGCCCGTATTGCAACTAATCAGGCTACCAACGAAGCCAAGATTCAAGGGATTCAAATTCAAGAAGATAATGCAAACTTGAGAGAGTCTTTGAAGCATAAGATGGCTTTAAGGGAATCAGACCAATCCAAGATGCACGATATTGGCATGAAGCATATTGATAATGAATCCCAGAACCTAAGAGACACCCTTGGTCATAAAGTTGCCATGAGAGAAGCCGACCAAAGCAGAGCGCATCAGATTGGTATGCAACACCTGACTAATTCTATGCAAGGGGCGCAAAAAGGACAGGATTTACAAAACCAGATTGCTATACAACAAGCTAAACCTATGGAACCTAAATGACAGACGAAAATGAGTTAATCATACGCAGAGCCGTATTTGGAGAACAAGTCCATCAATTCTTGAACTCTGATATTGGCAAGTATATGATAACTAGAGCAAAATACGAATTAGAAGAAGGTTTAAGGGCTTTACGCGCTGTAGACCCTACAGATTCAAAAGCAGTTATGAGGTTTCAGAACAAAGTATGGGTAGCTGAAAGTGTCCAGAATTGGCTTACTGATGCAGTTCAAGACGGGCTTTCAGCAATGGGTATTTTAGAAGAACGGGAGGAAGAATGAGCGAAGAAAACGAACAAATCAATGAAGAAGCATCGGATAACTCTGAAGCTATTGCAGCGGCAATAGCGGAACAAAACAACGCTCGCGTAGCGGCTTTAAACGCTATCGGCAATAACAATGACCAATTTCGTTCGGAAGAACTGATGGATGTTAATGATGAGGGTAACACGGAACCGTTTGTTGCAGAGCAGCAATATATAGCCGATGAGAACGCTCCCGCCCCTGACGAAGTGCCTGTAGAAGAACCTGTAGTAGCACAACCTGTATCCCAACCAGACATGGTGACTTTTAAGGTCAACGGGATTGAAAGATTGATGCCTTTGAGTGAAGTGATTGCAAGGGCGCAAAAAATTGAAGCGGCAGACCAATATCTGGCTGAAGCGGCAAGATTAAGGAATCAAGCATTACAATCGCCACCAAAAGACGCGATTTCGGTCGAAGATGAAGACCTAGCCCTTGCTCGGGCGATACAAATGGGCGATGAAGAAGAAGCGGTAGCGGCGATTCGGAAATTGCGGAGTACCGGTCCATCGAAAGACGACCTGACCAAAACAATTGATGAGCGGCTTACCTTTAATGACGCAATAGCAAGGTTTAGGGATGATTATAAGGACATCGTGAACGACCCATATCTAAATAAAATGGCTATGGATACAGACACACAAATGATTGCCAATGGTGATCGCCGTCCTTATGAAGTTCGTTATCGTGAAATTGGAGACAATCTTCGTGGTTGGGTATCCAAGTTCCGTGGCGAAGAAGTAAAACCCATGACCAAGCAAGAGCGTAAGGCATCAGCGCCCGCCGTACCCAAAGCAGCAGCGGGTAAGACGGTAACTACTGTCGAAGAAGAAAAGGAAGAGTCAGCCGCAGATATTATTGCAGGAATAGCCTCTCAACGAGGCGGTCCTCAATGGATGTCTGGGCTTAAACATTAACTGTTAAGGAGGTTATTATGGCTGGTCAGGTATGGGCAGTAAACAGTCTCGGTAAACGATAGCTGCCGAGAATATGACAAGTGAAAGAAATGGGCTATATGTATTCGCGCCAACTGAGCAATGTACTACGGATGGCGGTACAACCACTTGTCAAGTTCCGTAAACAAAATTGCGGAACTAAAACAACGCGATATGCTGGAAGTTCCTAAAACCTTTTTGACTAATACGTGAAACTAAAAAGGATACAACAATGGATAATCAGCAGGCAACTCTTACAGAAGCAGACATTGGATGGTTGGCTGGAATTATAGAAGGTGAAGGAAGTCTATCAATGAATGCTTATGATCGTAAGGATAGAGGGTGCAATCTCAAAGTTCAGACCTCAATCGTGATCTATAATACGGATGCTGGAATTATTAACAAGGCAACTAGAATTTTAGATCAACTTGACGTTGGTTATTATGTCAAGGAGAGGGATCAGAAACCTATGATGCGTGAGGGCGGACATTATATGCCAACAGCATCAATGTTAAGTTTGCTGATGAAGGGATTGGAAGACGGATTGAAGGTACTTCGCATTATCAGACCGCATATGTGCGGCGATAAAAGTCATAGAGCGGATTTAATGATTCGTTATTTGGCAAGGCGATTCGAGAAAATTAAGGATAACGGTGGAAACCATCGTAACCTGAAAATTGATCGTGAAGACCTTCAAGTAGTCGCAGACTTCTACAAAATTACGAAACGGAGCAATCCGAATACTGTAAAGAGAGTCCTCAACGAGCTTGAGCGTTGCACCGCATAGGTGATGATGTGCTCTGATCTACGGCGAAATCCGTAGAAGTCGGCAGAAATGACCGGCTCACTCTGGAAACAGAGGGGTAACAGGATGCAATTTTGTGATGTACGAGATGCCTCTCAACAAGGCAAAAAGAAAGGTGATATCTTTACATGGGATGTATTCTCAGATGTAGCAACCGCTGGTGGGGTGATTACTGAAACTAACACCATGCCAGAAACCAACTTCACTATCGTTCAAGGTACTTTGACGATTACTGAGGCTGGAAATAGTGTTCCGTTCTCAGCCAAATTAGATAATCTGTCTAAATTCCCTGTGATGGAGCTTGTGCAAAAAGTGTTGAAAAACGATGCAGTCAAGACTTTTGACCGTTTGGCTTGGACGCAATTCAACCAAACCTTGCTTCGTGCAATTCCTGTAGCCGGAACTGATACTGCTGCCGTTACCTTGTATACCAATGGTACTGTCACTGGTACTAATTCCATCGCTTACGGCAATGCACACGCTAAGAGCATTGTGGATTTGATGAAAGAAAGAAATATCCCTTGGTATGAACTTGGGGGCATGGCCGCGTAAGCGACCAATGAAAATTGCATGAATTGCTGGAACACCCTTAGAGCCTCGCAAAACCACAACGTGACTGGAAACAGTGAGCGTGATGGTATGAAAATTTGCAGGATTGGGCAATCAGCAGCGAAGAGCCTCCAAGGTCTTGAGCCAACTAACATGGTCGCGGATTCGATTGATTTCTTTGACAGCTTCAATGGTGAGGTCTTTCCCTCTACCGGGCATCAATTTGTGGCACTCGATACAAGCCTCGGCTTGAAGTTTCTTCCCTTGAATAAAAGGAAGGGTATCAATAAGCAAATTGTAAGCGAAGGAATTGTAGAAAACGACTTTGTAAGCAGTTTTGCCGGATTTGAGTTTTCGGAGTTGAATGTTCCGATTTGTTTGATGGGCGATAAATTCAATAGTTTGCCTTTCGCACATAGTGATTTCAACAATCACACGGAACTGAAATCCATGAGTTGTTCTTTTAGGAGCAGGGAATTTTCCAATACGGATACAACCTTCCCCATCAATAACTCCGGCAATATAAGCAGCAATGGTTGGTTCCATAATAAGACCTCACGGTTAACGTTCAACGACTATCCCTACGGGGAGTACGCTCAAGTGAGCGGAAGGATGCAACAGTCGCATCATACCATAGAAGCGACTGATGATATAGTCTTTTCTTCAGTGAAAGCTGAAGCAGCCGGAAATCACCAACCCGGCGGTACTGGAAATAACGAACCAGTGCGAAAATATAAGGCTTATTTGGGTGATGATTACTATGCTCTGGCTTGGCCTACGACCTTGCGTTCATTCAAAAACAACTTGGAAACCATCCATCAATATTCGGATACTGGTTTCAAGCTGATTATGAATGGCGAAATCGGACGGTACGAGAACGTGCGTTATGTTGAGCAAACCAATATTGCCAAGGGTATCGGCACTACGGGTATCTCGACTGCGAACGGTGGTGATATGACGGCATGGGCAAAGGGAAATTCCGATTGGATATTCTTCTTTGGAAATGACACTGTGGCTGAAGCTATTGCGACTCCTGAAGAAATGCGTGGGAAAATTCCCACGGATTACGGGCGAAGCAAAGGCGTTGCTTGGTATTATTTGGGTGGATTCGGAATTGTTCACTCTTTGGCAAGTAACTGCCGCATCGTCAAATGGGACAGTTTGGCTTAATAATCATGCAATTACGAAAGTAATTGATGAAATTTTCCAATTGTACCAAGTTCTAGCGTAATCCAACGCGGGGTGGGGGAACCTTCTCTCCCCCACCGCCGTACCGCACATAATGACTGAGAGGTAGTCTTATAAGGAGTTATCATGGCTACAAAGAGCATGGCGTATGACCATCCAACATACTTAGCAAGAACAGTTCTGGCAGCACCTGCTGCCGCAGCTGGCGCATCAACCTCGCAGAAGTTCGTGGCATGGACTAACCTTACGGTTTATTCCGTTACCGCAACCCTGTTAGCAACTGGTTCATCGACCTACACGGGTCAATGGAACGGAACCGCAACCGCAACTGGCGCATTGGCAGATTCTTTTGCCTTATTCCGTGTTTACAATACTGCCACCGCTGGCGCTACCCCTGCTTTAGCAACACAAACATGGGGAACTTATTGCGTCACGTTGTATAATGGCACAAGCACTGCAACCCAAACCAATAACCCCGGTTTCACCAATTTTTACAACATCGGTGGCACAGGTTCAAGTGGTTCGGTTACGGCAACGGGCGGAGTTAATATCAACCAAGGAGATCAACTTTTTATCACACGCGGAACAGATGCTACTTGTGTTACTGCGTTTGCGATAGAAGTTGCGCCTACTCCTCTTGCTAGCATAACGGTATAAGGAGGCTATCATGGCTAAAACTGACGCAAAAGCACTACTTAACGACAAGACAGGCAAAAACGCACCTATGGCTGCAAAAGCCCCTAAAACTCCTAACTACAAAAACAGTGGCGGGGAAGATGAAGGGCAGATGAAAGGCGCTGGAATGCCAGAAAAGTTTGATGAGCCTTTGAACGAACACCCTGCTGGCGTTGGGGGCATGGATTCGTTAAAAGACGACATTGGCGAAAAATCTGGTTTCCTGACCTACGGCTACATTGACAAGGCAGGTACGCCTTACGGTGAAGCAGCGAAGTTTAACTTCCTGCCCCCCGGCATGGACATCAGCAATCAAGAAAATGCTGAAATCCATGAAATGAAGCTGATTAAAGTTACCGATATGTCTTATCCCGGTGATGGATGGCAAGGTGCTCGGGACATTCCTGAGTAATTAACGGGGGGGCTACGGCTCCCCCTTTTTCTCTAGGAGAATATTATGTCAGTGCAAGAAAAATTCCAAACCATTGTCCCGTTTTCTAAAATTAAAAGCGAAGAAGGGAAAAGTGGTAAATGGGTGTCTATGGGTTCGCAAAGAGCGCATTTAGACTTAATTCCTAAGACCGATTTCGATTCCAACGGATTTGCCAAACCAGACCGTTTCAACGAAATGCCCCAAAATATGCAAATTGACCCAAAGCTATCTGCTTACAAATTCCATTTAGGATTTGGCGGAGATACCGATGTGTCTGACAATATTAACGAAAAATCATTGGAAAAAGGTTTTTCTCGTCAAGACATGAGTCCTACCGATGAAGTCTATACAGGTGAGCAAGTTGATTTGTTTTATTCAGAAGTAGTTGAAGATGGCGGTAAAGATGTTGGATTTTCAGAAAGAAATAACTACCTTGATCGCCTATGATTCTGTAGTTAATGTATTACTTTAACTGTGGGAGAATTCCCACTTAGGATACTAAATGAAAACAATTGATTTAGAAAAGTCTTATGGAACAATTTATAACCACCCTACCGCTCAATACGAGCAAGATGGTGTGTTTTATGGTTTTGACCTAAAGCCTTTGTCTATGGAAGAAGAAGTTATTGAAAGTAAGCCACCTGAAGAAATTGAAGATTATCTGAAAGAACTTTTGGCAGGCGGGGCTATTTTGCAATCAAATATCAAGAAAGAATCAGAAATGATGGGTTTTAACTGGTTTGATGTGCAAAACGCAGGACTGAAATTAAATGTCACCAAATACAAGGTCGGGGTCGCTAATATGTGGAAACTCCCCGGTGAGTAAACTTAAATCACTTGTAGGAGAGAACTGCATAGCTTCCATGATTGATTTGGCAAAAACGACCCCTGAAGGTTGTTTTATTGAGGTCGGTGTTTATAAAGGTGGTACGGCTCAATATCTGGAAAACTTGGCGGCTAATCAAAACCGTCTTTTTTATGCTTACGATACTTTTACAGGAATACCGTATCAGGATTTAAATAAAGATATTTTGTCTCCCGGTCATTTTGGCGACACTTCTTATGAGCAAGTAAAAGCGAACCTTCCTGACACGATTCTGATTAAGGGAATTTTTCCGCAATGCGCTGTTCCGATGCCAAAAGTAGCATTTGTGAATTTGGACTGTGACCAATACCAATCTTACATTGATTCGGTGAAATACATTGAGCCAATGATGGTTAAAGGCGGGGTGATGTGGTTTGATGACTACGAACACCTTGTGGGGGCAAAAATTGCCATAGACGAACTGTTTGGCGACAGGTTGCTTCGTGACCTTGAACGCCCTTATGTGAGGTTTTAAATATGTGGAGTAAAGATGACCCGATGTGCAACGAAGCAAAGAAAATCGTTTGGGAAGTTGCGCCTTATTTGAAAGGACGGGGAATAGACATTGGGGCAGGAATGTTCAAGATTCTGCCCCAAGCCATATCGGTGGACAACTGTGCCGATAAAGAGATTTTTGGACACCCGATAATACCTGATGTAAGAGTGCAATCAGGGGAAAAACTGGATATTTTTGCCACGCAGTCTATGGACTTCGTGTTTTCATCGCACCTTTTAGAACATATTGTAGATTACAAAGCCGCCCTTCAAGAATGGTGGAGAGTCATCAAGTTTGACGGTATTTTAGCTTTATACCTTCCGCATAAAGACTTTTACCCCAATGTTGGAACGGAATACGCCAATAATGACCATAAGCACGACTTCCTGCCAAAAGACATCATTGATGCTATGGAAAGCGTTACGGGTGGCGGTTGGGACTTATTGGAATGTCAGGAACGAAACGAAGACAAAGAATATTCGTTTCTTCTGGTCTTTAAGAAACAACATGGGAAATTTCACAATAAAAGTTACCTGAAACCAAAGCATGAGAAACGGATTTTGATATGCAGGTTTGGAGCCTTTGGAGACTTGATGCAAGCGTCTTCTGTTTTTGCAGGGCTTAAAAAGCAAGGTTGGCATATCACTTTAATGACTTCGCCACCAGGTATTGATGTGGTTCTTACTGACCCTAACATTGACGAGTTTATGATTCTGGATAAAGACCAGATACCCAATGGAGACTTAGGTTCATTCTGGAGACACCAAGCAAAGAACTATGACAAATTCATCAACCTTTCTGAATCAGTAGAAGGGACATTTCTCGCCTTGCAAGGAAGGTCTACACACGCCTTCGCACCTGCCGCACGACACGCTGTTATGAATTACAACTACCTTGAGTTCCAGCATTTGCTTGCGGGGGTTCCGCACGACCCTCAAGTAAAATTCTATCCCAAACCAGAAGAAAAAGAATGGGCAAGAAAAACCAGAGCCAAAATGGGCAAGTATGTAATCCTGTGGAGTCTTGCGGGTTCGTCAGTTCATAAGACATGGGCGGGACTTGACGCAATCTTGGCAGCACTCATGCTCAACTACAAGGACGTAGATGTTGTTTTATGTGGTGGTCCTGAAGCCGTCATTCTTGAAGCGGGTTGGGAAAAAGAACCTCGCGTCCATCTGACTTGCGGAAAATGGTCAATTCGCCAGACGTTATCGTTTATTACAGAAGCGGATTTGGTCATGGGTCCTGAAACCGGAGTTCTTAATGCAGCCTCCCATGAGGAGGTTCCAAAACTTATATTCCTGTCTCATTCTACGGAAGAAAACTTGACACGCGATTGGGTGAATACAATTTCTCTTTCTTCAAAAGAAACCAAGTGTAAAGGGCGTGGAAACAATGAAGCCCCTACTTGCCACCAATTACATTATGGGTGGGACTATTGCACAAAAGATGAAGGTAGCGGAACCGCTCAATGCCAAGCCGACATCACTATTGATGAATGTTATTACCATCTTGAATTATTTATTGACCGTAAACTGAAAGAGGTTGCGTAATGGCTACTTCAGGTACATATTCGTTCACCGTTTCGCGTGATGATATTATCCGTACCGCAATGCTGTTTCTTGGCAAATTAGATGACACTGAGGTTCCAACACCCACAGAGACTAACGACCTTTCACGAATATTAAACATGATTGTGAAGCAATGGTCGGGAAAAGGTGATGGGTCAGCAAGTCTTAAAACATGGACAAGAAAAAGAGGCTACTGCTTCTTGCAAGGCAATCAGTATAGTTATGTATTAAGCCGTTCTACTGGTCAATGGGCAAACAGCTTTGTCTCCACGACAACCACTGCTACCAACGCAGGCGGAAGCCCCACGGTTACAGTAACAAGCTCAACGGGCATGACCAACGGAGACAATTTTGGTATTGAACTGGATTCTGGCGTAATCTTTTGGACAACGATTCTTTTGGTTGCAGGAACCACCCTTACCTTAAATGCCAATGTCCCGACACAAGCCTCTACAGGGGCAACGTGCTACGACTATACTTCTAATGCTCAACAACCTGATGTCATTGAAACCGCGCTGTTAAGAGACAACCAGAACAACGACACGCCTTTGAAAATGATGAATGTCCAAGAGTATGACGCGCTACCAACTAAAACTCAGGCTACTTATATATCCGACCCAACCGCTATTTATTGGGAAACTCAACTTGGTCAGACAACTCTCTATACAGACTGTGCAGGGGCTTCGGACACTTCCAAGTACATTGTCTTAACTTATTTGGAACAAATCCAAGACTTTAACTACGCAACAGATAATCCTGAATATCCTGCTGAATGGTATTTGGCTCTTTGTTGGGAAACGGCTAAACAAGGCAATTCTATGTTTAGAGCCATTTGGACAACCGATATGGAAGATAACTACAAAAAAGCCATTGCCATTGCCCATATGAAAGAACCAGAAAGACGGTCGGAATACTTTTTGTGCGGAGATGATTGATGTTACCCATGTCCCTATTTGGTACTGGGATAAAATCTTATTCCCAAGTTGCTTGTAGCCAAAGAAGGCTAAATTGTTATTACGACCTTCGTTCTGACGGGGATAAAAGCGAAGTTGTAGTACGGGGAACTCCGGGTCTTGTTTTGTGGTTTACTTTACCAACTTATCCAATAAGAGGTTGGAGAGTTGTAGCTAATATCCTTTATGTCGTAGCAGGGAATACCTTATATTCGGTTACAACAGCAGGTGTTTATACTGCGCTTGGAACCATTGCTACCACTACGGGAAATGTCTCAATCTCAGATAATTATGTCCAAGTAATGATTGTAGACAGTGTGAACGGGTATATTTTTACCATTCTCACTTCTGTATTAACGATTATCAGTGATGGAAATTTTCCCTCTACCGGACCTGCTTCAGTAACCTTTATTGATGGTCGGTTCATTGTTAATGACCCCCAAACACGGCAATTCTTTGTGAGCGCATCTTTTGACGGAACAACATGGACTCCTGTGATGTTTGGCACAAAAGAAACTTATTCCGACCTTTTGCAAGCGGTAGACAACAACAACGGCACTATTATCATGTGGGGGACTTCTTCCATTGAATTTTGGCAAGATGTAGGTGCAGTAGGTCTTCCATACACGTTGATTCCCGGCACTGTTCAAAATATCGGTTTAGTCGCTTTATGGTCAAGAGCCTATATGGGTTCTTCCGTTCTATTTTTAGGCGTTAGTCAGGAAGGTGGTATTCAAATTTATGCTATTGATGGATATACACCAAAAATTGTAAGCAATCCAGATATTGAGCAATTGATAGACTATTTTACAGACAATTTTACTATAACCGATGCGGTGGCTTTAACTTACGCAATAGGTTCTCATAACTTCTATCAACTGACTTTTCCATCGGCTAACCGTACTTTGCTCTATGACATGACCTCTAACATTTGGCAGGAAGTCCAAACAGGCGTTGCGGTATATAACCGACATAACGGCAATCTTGGGGTGTCATTTAATTATCAAAACCTTATCAGCGATTACTCAAACGGAAACATTTATTACATGAGTGATGAGGCTTACACCGATAACGGAATTGCCATCAAAAGACAGATAGCCACTCGTCATTTAAGGTCAAATGGCAATGAATTTACTTTAGATGAAGTCTTCTTGGACATGGAAACAGGAAACGCCTTGCAAACAGGACAAGGGTCTAATCCTCAAATTGTTCTTCAAAAGTCTAAAGATGGAGGAAGAACATTTGGTTATGAGCGGTGGAAAACGCTTGGATTGGTAGGGCAATATCTCGCTCCCCGTGTTATATGGAGAAGAAACGGTAGAGCAAGAGACTTTGTATTCCAATTTACCATGACTGACCCAGTTCAATTTGTAATAGCGGGGTCTGCTCTAACTGCCGATGGAAGTTCGGAGGATTCTAAATGAGTATCCAACTAGGACCCCCTCCAACATTGTCTCCTTGTGACTATAAATTACAAGCGGGCATGAAACTTACTGAAATTTGGACTAAGTGGTTTAATGTTCTGTTTCAGTATTTATCGTCTTTTCCGGTTGCGTCTTTGGTTAATAAAATTTCACCTGTAACGGCAAGCACTTATTCCGTAGGTACAACAGATGCAACAATTGTTGTGAATTACGCAGGCACTTCTACCCTGACATTTCCTTTAGCATCGGTCTATATGGGAAGAAGTATCTTAATTAAGACTGTGACAGCAAATACAGTTGTGTCTGCAACCGCGAACATTATTCCTTTAATTGGAGGGTCTGCAAGTACCGCAATTCTTGCAGGAACAGCGGGAAAATGGGCTATTGTGCAATCAGATGGCACAAGTTGGCAAATCATGGCGAGTAACTGATAAAATGCTGATTATTAGGAGGAAAATGTGAGCGTTCCGGTAACAGGCACTGTTCAGTTAGCCAGCCAAAGCGTAGGTGACATTCAATCTAATCCTTATTGGGATTCGATAATGAACGCCATTAACACTGGGTCGGCAACTATCGTCCCAATTACAGCTTCTGGTGTTGCTGCTCCAGCAGGTTCTAAAATTATAAGTAACCCTAATGGTTATAACCCTATGTCTTCAGGAAGTGGTGGGCAAGGGTACATGGCAACCGTTACCAGTATAGACGACAACGGGAACCCCGTTACTTCCCAAGTTTATACGCCGATTAGTGGATTTGGCATACAAGATAGCAGTGGAAAGTTAATACCGGGTTCATTGCCAACATATAATCCAGTGAGCACAACCGAAACTCCACCCGACATTGCAATTTCCCCTAACGCCAGTCAGCCGGGTGTTTACAATATTCAATTTGATAATCCTTCAAGCGAAGGCTCTATATCCGGGGTTGTTGCTACAAATTCCAGTGGCGTAATTCAACCCATCAATAATTTAGCACAACAATTTACTTATACCCCCGGAAGCCCCGGAGGATTCTTCCAAAGCGGGCTTGGGCAGTTTCTTGAAATGGCTATTCCTATGGCTTTAAGCGCAGGTGGGGCTGCCGCAGGATTATTGGGGTCTTTATCATCTGGGGTAGAAAGCGTCACTGGACTGACCGTAGGCAGCGTTGCCAATGCTGCTGTTACAGGAGCGGTTACAGGTGCTTTGAAAACCGCCGTTACAGGTGGGAATATTCTCACTGGTGCTACTACTGGTTCTATTTCTTCTGGTGTAGGAGCTGAAGTTGCCCAAAATGCCCCTGCTATAAACTCAATTACAGGCTCTCCCATTATTACTTCTGGGCTTGTAGGGGCAGGAGTAGGCGCTTTAACTGGCGCTGTAACAGGTGGCAATGTAGGGACAAGTGCTTTAACAGGCGGTATATCTGGGACAGTAAGCGGAGCGGTTAATTCCGCAACCTCCGGCTCTGGAATACCGAGCATGGTCACTAACCCTATAACGGGGGCTATAACTAATGCCATAGTTGGAACAACCGCTCCCACTTCTATGTCAACAAACGCAACTAACACTCCCGCTTCAACAAGTGGAACAACCGCTCCCGCTTCAACAAATTCAACCACAGGTGGGACAAGTACCACTGGAGGAACCCCTATGACTACCGTCACGCCATCTTCCATGAATACCGCGCCAAGTACCGGAGCCGATATAGTATCGGCAGCAGCCGCCGCAGGGCAAACCATAGACCCTGCAACAGCCGCAAGCATGGCAGCAATAGGTTGGACTGCTTCTTTAATCAGTGGCATTGCATCACAAGCGACTTCTAACGGTCAGTCAATGGCTTCAACCGATTGGTCGGCTTTATCAAGTGTTAATCCCACCGTTGCCGCCGCAGATGTTGCAAGTGGAAACTTTAGTGCATTAGGGACGATGCTTAGTGGTTTACTAACTAGCCCCACTGTGACTGCAACTTTAATCGGAGCAGGATTAGTTACAGCGGCAGATGTATATGCCATGAACAATGCAGCATCTGCGGGCAATTTAATTGCTAACGCGGCAACCACGGCAGGGCAAAATCTATCTGCGGCTGATATAGCACAAGGAAACATTCTTAGTAATGCGGCAACACAATCTGCCGGAGTCATTTCAGCGGCTGACATTGCTGCCGCACAGACCCAAGCTGCCGCAGCTACGGCTGGCGGTCAGGCTATGTCAGGTGCTTATACGTTAGGTGGTCAGCAAACCATTCAAGGTCTTAATCAAGCGCAAACAGCAATAAATAATACCGTTCCTGCTATTACGCAAGCCCAAGCACCTTATACAGCGCTTGGCACACAAGCGGCAACAGAACTTGCAGCAGGGCTTGCCCCTGGAGGACAGTTTAATACTCCCTTCTCAATGGCTGACATGGGAAATGTCATGCCTGCTTATCAGTTCGCGTTACAACAAGGACTTCAAACCACTAACAACGCTGCCGCTGTTGGAGGAACTCAACTTTCATCTGCGAACATTCAAAACTTGGATACTTTTGCACAAAATACGGCAAATCAATGGGAAGTTAGCGCTTTCAATCAATGGCTCCAACAAAACAATCTCACTTTGTCTGGGTTACAAAACGCTATTGCCACTGGTCAAGCCTCTGCAAATACTATTTCTAACGCTCTCCAAAACGCAGGAATTAACACAGCAACTATACAACAAGCTATCGGAAGCGCTGCCGCCACCGCAACCACCAACGCCGCTGCCGCAACGTCAAATGCCAATAATTCCGCCGCAGGTTTTACAGCAGCAGGTACTACAGGAGCCGCAAACGCAACAGCGGCTGGTATTCAAGGTTCTGCAAATGCTTTAGGAAACGCAACAATAGGTTCGGCAAACGCAATCAACACAGGGAACACTACCGCAGCCCAAGCCAATGCGAACGCTATGGTATCGCAAGGGAACATAGCTACCACTGGTGCTACAAACATAATGAACGACCTCGCGTATGTAGCGGGAAAATCAGGAACTACTGTTCCGCAAAGTATGAGCAGCGCCCAACCTGTTAATCCAAGTTCTATAATTTCCCAATCTCTTGGGTCTTCTGGTGCTCCTGCGCCTACAAGCACCAGTTCTTATGCCGCATCCGCGCCACCTGTCGGAGGTACTACCGACCCTGTAACCGGGCAATACACGGTAACTGACCCTTCAACGGGAGGCAGTACGACTTATGTTTCACAAAATAACGGTACTATTTTAAGTTCATCGCCTTCTGCTGGTGCGCCTGCATTAAATACCACTACAACAGGCTTAACCAGCACAGATAATGTAGCCATCACTAACAACGCAGGGGTGACTACTGCGGTTCCCGGTGGCGGCTTTACAGCAGATAGTCCATCTCTTACAGGAACCACCTCAACAGATAATTTAACTTTGAACGCGGGAAATGTGGCTACACCAACCCTTTCAGCACCAACCATTAACCCAAGCATTACAACCGATTTTACTTCAAACATTGTCCCTGACTATTCATTAGGACCATAAAAATGGCTTCTTTCGACATTCCAATGGAAAATTCGGTGGCTCCTAAAGAAGCCAACTCAAACCTTATTACCCAAAACCTTGATACCTATGCCCCTATGAGAGTAAAGCCAATGGGTGATGTTAATGTAGCGGCTAAAATGAGCGAAGGTCTAGCAGATCAGACTAATGACCAAAAAAACAAAGTTGCCCTTAATGAAAGCGTAACTCAACAACGAGATAAACAATGGCTCATTGGTGGCGGTTTTGATTTGACCACCTCTGAAGGCATACAAGACGCTATAAAGGCTGGCAAAGGAGTTCTTGATCCATTAACAATGCAGGGTCTTAAAGCCAATCAAGATGCGATGGCACTTTCCCACGCCCAAGCGGTAAAAGCGATGGCTGGAGCCAACAAAGATGAAATTGAGGCTGATTTAAAAGCGGCTGAGGGTTTGAGCGATGCCGCTGATGGTATTACTTCAAAATATTATGATGACATTAAAAATAAAGACCCTAACGCCATGACAAACTTTCAGGCTGGAAGGGATTTATTCCTTAAAATGCACTCTAACATTCCTCATATAGATCAGTTGGCACAAGCAACTCCGGATGCGTTTGATTCTCTTGCCAGAACATCAAAAAATTATGTAACCAGACAAAAATCGCTTTTAACTGAAGCAAATAAAACCAAAATATACCAAGACCCAAAAGACGGAACCGCTTATTCGGTTAACGAAATCACTAAAACCGCTACAAGGCAAAATCCTGACGGTACGGAGGTTAGTATTCCTCTGACACAAGTTCCTACCACAGTAAAGGAAATTGGTCACGGTGGAAGCGCAGGAGGCGGAACTATGTACCAAGACCCGTCATCTGGTCAAAAATACATGATTAGCAAAGACCAAAAAGAAGCATGGATTTCCGATGATTCTGGAAATTGGACACCAATTCCCCCTAATTCGATTCCGAAAGAAGTAATGAAAATGGGCGCGTCTCAAAGAAACTCTAATGTTTCATTACTTGATGAAAATGGTATTGATTATGTAGCCCAAGATTATCGCCGGAATGGTTCATCTGTTCTGTCTCGATTTTCAGCAACAGATAAAGCTAAAGTTATTAACAAAGCCAGTGAATTGGCAAAAGCTGATGGAAATACATCAGAAGCAGAGTCTTTACAAAGATTCTCTATTCATGCCAACCAAATAGCTTTAAATCAACTTACTAAACAAGAACAACTTGTTGTGGCTTATGAAAAAACAGCAGACAAACAGCTTAACCTTCTTGTTGAATTGGGAAGAAAAGTTCCAAAAACAGATTGGCCAATTATCAATAGCGCACTAATGAAGGGCGAAAAAAATATTGCTGGCAGCCCAGCGGCCAATAACTTCCTGAGTTCCGCAATAGCAACGCAAGGCGAATTTGCCAAGATATTATCAGGTTCCACTTCTGCGGCAGGCGCAACAGATGCTTCAAGACGAGAAGCTGCGGACATGATTTCACCTTATATGTCAGAAGAACAATTAGAAAGCCTTGTTCCTAATTTGAAACGAGAAATGGAATTTAGAAAGCAAGGTTATGCTGAACAAAAAGCAGAATTGCTAAAGGGGTCTGTTCAACCTAAAAACACTCCTTCTTCTACCCCTGAAAAAGATATTGCGTCTGACCCCGCCGCCATTTCTATTGGAAAAGACTTACAAGACGGTAAAATTACCCCAGATGAAGCAAAATCTAAACTTAAAGCATTGGGGTATTGATGAACGATATTGATACATTTCTCCAGTCATACTTACCGATAAGCGATGCTAGGGCAGAAGCTAAGAAGCTGATGCCTGCATTGATTAACTCTGAAAGTAATGGAAAAAATGTCCCTTCCTATAAAGGCGATCAAGTCGCTACTGGACCCGCTCAATTATCTCCTGCCGCCGCAAAAGATGTTGGTTTAACAGAAGAAGAACGCCATGAGCCGGTTAAAAATGCCCAAGGTGGTGAAGATTATTTAAATACATTGATTGACAAATACAAAGATCGCCGTACTGCCTTGATAGCTTATAATTGGGGGCCGGGGAATGTTGATAAGTATGGCGTGGAGAAAGCGCCAAAATCAAGCAAAGACTATGCAGAAAAAATCCTTTCAGCAAAACCGCAAGAAGATAAAAAACCAAAAATAACTTCTGTTGATGATTTTCTTGCAGCATATACACCAAAAAATACTGCGGAGAAGGTTAAAGGTATTCCTTTACCCATTGGCGGCAAGGAATTTGCACCGGAGATCGAGAAAGAGCATACATTGGGCGAAAAGGTTGTGGGTGGACTTGAAGCGGGTCTATCTACCGTTTCCGCTATCCCGGCAATCGTTGCCGCCCCGATTGATACGGCGGTTGCTTATGCTACCGGAACGCAAAAAGGTAGTTTAGGCGATACTTATGAGTCAGCATTAGGCCGTGACATCATACAACCTAAAACAGAAGTTGGTAAAGAATACACTAATGCCGTAGGTGAATTTTCAAACCGATATTTGGCGCCATTGGGACCTGTTGGTCACGAAGTAGGTGGAATTCTTAGATCGCTTAAAACCAATGTTGATTCAGCTAAAGTTGCCTCTAAACTTGCAACTAATACAATAAAAGAAGAAGCTGCTAGTTTAAGGAATTTGTACCGTGAAGGGTCTCCAGAAGGAAGCGTTATTAAAATAGCCCCGCATCCAACAGAACCCGTAGATTACACAAAACCACCAATTAGCGCAGGAACGGTTGAAGACCAAATAACTGCTGAATTAAAGGCGGAAGGTTATGTTTTACCACCCAATCAAGCAAAACCCGGAAAGATAAATTCTATTCTTGAAGCACTGTCAGGGAAAAGTCAATTAGAAGCAGACGCATCTGGTAAAAACCACATTATTTTGGATAATATGGGTAGAGAAACCATTGGTGTAAAAGAAGACGCTCCATTAGGAAAAGACACTTACGATGCTGTTAGAAGAAGGGAAGGTAATTCATTTCAAGCTATTAAAGATTTGCCAGAAAATTTTAGTGTCACCGAACCATTTAAAAATGTTATAAAACAAATTGGTAAAGTTGCTGAATCACTTTCCAAAAAAACAGAAGGTGTTATTGATTCTAAAAAAATAGTTAAATTGAGAGAAGGTCTTTTAAATTTAGAAGAACTTACTCCTGAGGAATCCATTGAGCTTTCCAAAGGGTTAAGACAAGACGCAGCAGATAATCTTGGTTGGAACGCTTCTGGTAAACAAAAAAAGATTGGTCGCGCTCAACGTGTGGCAAGCAACGCTGTAGATGACATGATTGAATCAAATTTGGAAAGATTGGGTAAAACGGATTTACTTAATAATTGGCGTGAAAGTCGCAAAGTCATTGCCATTACTTACGAATTGGAAAGAGCCACCAACCAAGCAGGTCATGTAGACGCAAGAAAACTTGCGCTTAGATTACAAAAGGGCGCACCGTTGACGGGCAAATTAAAAAAAGCCGCACAACTTGGCGCAAATTACAAGCGTTCAGCCAGACCACCGCAAGAAATTGGAGTTGTACACGATAATATAGAAAGAATGACTGGCCTTTTTGCTCTAATGTCCCTTTTGTCTGGAAGAATGTCTCTTTCAACGGTTGGGGAAGTCCTTATGGTAAGACCTGCATTAAGAGGTATGTTGCTGTCTGACACTTGGCAAAATCGTATGGGAACTCCAAAACTAGATGTCATGCCTACATACCCCAAAGGTATGGATATGACACCGAAACCTGTTGAGATGCCAAAACAGTCCCCACGTTCCAAAAGAATTGTTGTAGAACCAGAAGAAACTAAGAAAGCATCTTATATAACAGGTACTCCTTATCGCATGGACGAAACCACAGGTAGGTTGGTATCAGAAAGCAAAGGTCTTCCAGGTGCTACGCCTGATGTTATATATTCTGCTGACAAAGACTTGAAATCGGCACAACAAAAATTGTACACAGGACGCAAATTTGACCTTACCGCAGAAGAACGTATTGCGCTTGCTAAATATGACGCTGAAGTATTACAAGCTGGTCCTAGCAAGAATAAAGTCGTTGAAGGTGGGAAAATTCCCAATGAACAACCAAAAACAAGTTTAACTTCTGGTATTCCATACACCATGAGCGGGGAAAAACTTGTTCAAGAAACACCCAAAGGCACTACGTTAACTGAACCAGTAAGTGATTTACAAAACGCAGCCAAAAAGATTCAGGAAGGACGCGCTCACGAATTAACGCCAGAAGAAAAGATTTCTTGGGCTAAAAAACAGATTGAAATTTTAAGACCCGGTGCTGCGTACAAACAAAAGAAAATTTATCCACCAGAAGAACAGGTTAAATATAATAAAGAAAATAAAAAAGACGCTCGCAGAATCAAACCGATTGAAGATGTACGTTTGAAAAACCCAGAAGTACAAACAGAATTAAAAGCAATGGCAGAAGAATCTGGGTGGGCTGAAATAGGTGGCAAAGGTATATGGGACGAAGAAAAAGGAGCTTATAAAGAAAAACGTACAACTTGGCTAAAAAACAATCCCCGTTCTAAATGGTATGGCGCAGGCTTAGGAAGCAGGGAATTTATTATTGAAGCTGTGCGTAAAGCCATAGCGGGTGAACCCATGTATGCCCCAGAAAAGTACGTTGTAAAATACATGATTAACTATATAGATGAAGAAGTATTCCCTTTAATAACAGAATTTACACCAGAAGAATTGGATTCTGTTGGAGCTTTTGAATATGAAAATGCTGAAACGGACGCTTTGGATCGTGCTTTAGGGACTACTTTAGAAAAAAATGAGGCTGATTGGGCGGATATGGGTGGAAAAACAACAACAGACACCAAAAATTTAAACACTGAACAAATAGACGAACTTTTGGGCAAAAAGGTAAAAAAATGAAAACCATACCAAAAAAACAAAAGGCTGAACTTTCAGAAGAAAGTAAGAAAAAGGTATTGTGGGCGGCTATCCAACTTCAAAGAATGAAACTAGCGCGTAAGCATAAAAAACCAAATTTAACATTGGTAAAAAAATGAAATTCCTACTTATTGACCAAGACGGTTTATCTCTTAGCCTAGCTTGGCGAGCAGCGCAGGCAGGGCATGAAGTGCGCTGGTTTGTAAAGCCTAACAAAGAGGTTAACAAAGATACTGGTAAAGGCTTTAAAGGCATTACCAAGATAGATAACTGGGTTCCCTCGGTGATGTGGGCAGACCTTGTTTTGCCTACCGGAAACGCTGATTTCTTGGAAAGGCTGGATTTCTTCAAGAAAAAAGGCGCTCATATATTTGGACCATCAGTTGCTTCTGCCGAACTTGAAATAGACCGTGGTAAAGGCATGGAGTTTATGGAGGCGCATGGGATAAAACTTGCCCCTTACGAGACTTTTAATAACCTTAACGAAGCCATTAAACACCTTCAAAAAACTGCCGGAAGGTTTGTTTTTAAGACAATGGGAGACGAAGAAGATAAGTCCATGACCTATGTTTCAAAGTCTGCAGCCGACCTCTTGGGTTGGATAAACAGGCTTAAAAAACAACCAAAAGGTGAGGTTATGCTTCAAACCTTCATTGACGGTATTGAGATGGGGGTTTCCCGTTGGATGGGAAGTGCAGGCTTTATTGGTCCTTATAATGAATCTTTTGAACATAAGAAACTTATGAGCGGAAACTACGGGCCTAATACTGGGGAAATGGGGACGGTAGCCGCCTATACCGATGATTCCGCTTTAGGTGATGATACTTTAGCCAATATGGAAAAAGACTTGTTGCAACTAGGTCACTTAGGAGATACCGCCATTGGCTTTATGATTGCGGAAGATGGAACACCCTATCCTACTGAATTTACCATGCGAAATGGTTGGCCTATCATGCACTTGATGATTGCCGCTTGCAAAGATGACCCTATCCTATGGATGAAAGATGCCCTTGAAGGTAATGATGGGACGAACTTTAATCAAGAAATTGGTACTTGTCTTGTTCTTGCTCATGGGAATTTTCCCAGTAAACCAGATTCACTGGACGATGTAACGGGAATTCCGGTCTTTGGCGTAACCCGTGGCAACAAAAAATACCTTCATCCGCAAGACATCAAGATTGATATAATGCCTGATATGGACGGGGAAAAGCTGGTAGAAAGACCCATGTGGAACACTACGGGGCAGATAGCAGCGGTAATAACAGGCTTTGGCAAGGACGTTAAGCAATCCACAGAGAGGGCTTATAACACCGCTAAACAGCTTCATGTAGCAAACCCTATACTACGAGATGATGTAGGCGAGAAACTAGAAGAAACTCTACCAAAACTGCATAAACACGGTTATGCCACGCATTTTAATTTTGAACTGGGTAAAAAGACATGAGTGCATTTTTAGCCCCACTTTTCGGAGCCGGTTGGCAAGGATTCGATAACCAAGGAAACGTCTTGGCAGGGGGTAAACTTTACACTTACCAAGCAGGAACAACAGCCCCTTATGTTACTTGGTCAGACTATGGGCTTACGATTCCTAACAGCAATCCCATAATCCTAAACTCTGCTGGACGACCTTCCAATGAAATCTGGTTTGATTCTTCCTCTTACAAAGTAGTCTTAACCGATGCTAATAACAATATTATTGGCACTTGGGACAATTTAGTAGGGATGGGTTCTGGAGCACCAGGACCGCAAGGATTAAGCGGTTACTCTGGTTATTCTGGAATTTCCGGTTACTCTAGTATATCTGGATATTCAGGTTCGGGTATATCAGGATATAGTGGATTCAGCGGCTATAGTGGGTTAAGTGGATATAGTGGACGGTCTGGTATATCCGGCTATTCTGGCTTATCAGGATATTCCAGTATTAGCGGTTACAGCGGTTCAGGAATATCTGGTTACAGTGGTTCAGGGATCTCTGGTTACAGCGGTTCAGGAATATCTGGTTACAGTGGTCTTGGTTTATCAGGCTATAGTGGCATTTCAGGATACAGTGGTATTTCAGGTTATAGCGGTTACTCAAGCATCAGCGGGTTTAGCGGGTTCTCCGGCATTAGCGGCTACAATGGCACTGGCACAGTCACTAGCGTCAATGCTTCTGGTGGCACCACAGGTCTTACTTTCTCCGGTGGCCCTATTACCGCAGCAGGAACTCTGACTCTGGCGGGAACGCTGGCGAGTGCAAATGGTGGCACGGGTTTATCAGGTTCAACGCCATTCACAGCAAATGGTGTTTTGTATGCCAGTAGCGCAAGCGCACTAGCTACGTCATCTAATTTTCAATTCAATGGAACGAATATTGGATTAAATACGGCGCCATCTGCAAGCGTTAATTTCTCAAACGCTTCTAATATCACTGGTGCTACAACATCAGTCGCATTTGGTTCATCGGGTGTTATTCAATCAGATGTAACAGCCACGGCTACATATTATGCGACAAGCCCGCTAACGGCTGCTGCATCATTTACCTTAGCAACATTAAATCATTTTTCTGCTGGTACATTGAATGTTGGATCAGGTTCAACCGTAACCGCTCAAAGAGGGTTTTCTGCTACTAGTGGCATGACAGGTGCTACCAACAATTATGGTTTTTATGGAAACTTAGCTTCTGCTACTGGTTCTTGGAACTTGTACATGAGCGGTACGGCTGCTAACTACATAGCAGGTCAATTAGTTGTTGGTTCAACTACTTTGACAAACGCATATATTGTCTTAGGCCCTACTCAATCTACTACTCCATATCAAGTACAAATAGCAGGAACAAATACTTATGCGGGTGTTCCATATGGATTAGAAATTAATGCTGTACTAACTGGAACATCTGCCACAACAGCCGCTTATGGAATTCAAAACAATACTCAATTAAACGTAGCTTCTGGAGCATCTCTCAATGCTTATTATAACTTTGACAACCAACCAACTTGGTCTGGAACAGCAACTCCAACCAGTATATTTTTGACAAGAACATTTTTAAATTTAGGTGCTTCTAGTACAGGAACTGTAACAAATTTATACAGTTTTAATTCTACAAACATAATTGCTAATGCTTCATCAAATGCTGCAATTACAAATGCGTATGGTTTTTACGCAAATAACTGGGCAACATCAAACTCTGTAACAATTACAAACGGATATGGTTTCTATTCTGGTGTTGCATCAGGAACAGGACGTTATAATTTTTATGCTGCTGGAACGGCTGCGAATTATTTTGCAGGCGATATGCAGTTCAATAAAACCGTTACCGCTGCTGGCACAACAGGTGCACAAACAATCAATAAAAATGCAGGAACGGTTAATTTTGCCGCTTCTGCAACATCTTTGGTAGTGACGAATAGTTTGGTTACAACCAGCAGTATTATTATTTGCACGGTCGGAGCTAACGATACAACTATGAAATCCGTGCAAGCAGTAGCAGGATCAGGATCATTTACCCTTTATGCAAATGCCGGGGCAACCGCCGAAACCAGAGTCAACTTTATAGTGATTAACTAATATGAATACATACGAATACCATATTACCGACATGCAACGCAACGCCAGCGGCATAGTTGTAGCGGTTGCATTTTCTATAAACGTTTCAGATGGCACAGACAGCTTTGTTCATAATTTCCACACAGCTTTAATAGCAGCTAGCGGAAATCCTATTCCGTATGAACAATTAAAAGAAACCGATGTAATTGGCTGGGTAAAAGAATTAGTGCAAAAAGATTCTGAAGAACAAGCAGACGCAGAACTGGAAGCGTACAAGATCCGCAAAAATCAAACCTTGTTGTCTGGCACACCGTGGGAGGGGTAAAAAATGGATGGTATCAAACTATCAACTGATCTAGTAAACACAATCTTGCAATATTTGGGTAACCAAAAATTTGTAGAAGTTGCAGGTTTAATACAAGCTATTCAACAACAAGCTCAAGCACAAGGTGCACAACCTGTAGAAGCTCCAGCTCCTGCTGAAGCTCAACCCACTGAAACCCCACCTGACCAAGGGTAGAGATGGAACCCCAGACGCTCACGCAGATTATCGTGGACGCTGTTCTTGGAATAGCCGCATTTGCTTCTGCCGTTGCCGGGGTTTTGAATCCTAACACCGACCAAGCAGGTGGGTTTAACGAAGGCACAGCGTAATATAAGGCTTATGAAATATAGCATCGTAATACCAACCTATAACAATTGCGATAAATACTTAAAACCCTGTATTGATTCAATTGTTAAATACACCGAAATGACCGACATCGAGTTGGTCGTTTCTGCTAATGGATGCACTGATAATACAAGGGCTTATCTGGACTATCTTGAAACTGCCATTCCTAATTTGGAAATAGTATGGGATAGTGCCCCTTTGGGTTATGCTAAAGCTACTAATAAAGGCATAAAAGTCTGCAATTCAGATAAGATTGTGCTGCTCAATAATGACACAGTTTTGCTTGAACAGCCCAAGAATCAATGGCTGGAAATGCTGGATAAACCCTTTAGCGACAATGATAAGTGCGGCATTTCCTGCATCATCAAGGGGCATTCCGAACCAGCAGGGCGCGATTTTGCGGTATTCTTTTGCGTTATGGTGCATCGCAAGGTGTTTGATGCCATAGGGCTTCTCAATGAAGAATATGGTGTTGGTGGCGGAGAAGATACAGAGTTCTGCATTGAATCTGAAAAAGCCGGATTTGAAGTCTGTGAAGTGTTTGAAAAAAAATGGGCTGATAATACCTATACAGGTGTCTTTCCTATCTATCATGCGGGTGAGGGAACAATGCACGATACTGAGTTAGTCAAAGATTGGAGCAATATATTCCTGCTCAATTCCCTTCGTCTGGCTAAGAAATACAATCGTGATTGGTACAGATGGCGGCTTTCAAATTATTGGGAGCGCGCTGTATTTCTTAAAGGCGATCCGGTGTTTCCAAGAGAAGTCACGCGCTATGAATGGGCCAATAAGAATCGCATTGGCAATAAAATTTTAGAGATTGGCTGTACTGATGGCTATGGTATTCAATTCTTCCCAAAAGATATTGAGTACACCGGAGTGGACTACGATCCTATCATTATAGAAGTAGCCAAAGAACAGGAGTGGAGCTATAACGCTGAATTTATCAGCGCGGACATAAATGATTTCCCGCTTGGACAATACGATACCATAGTTGCTTTTGAAGTCATTGAGCACCTTGATACCGGACTGAAAATAGTCAGAAAATTGCAGAACCATTGCAAGCGTCTGTTAATTACAGTGCCCATGAATGAACCTGTGGGTTTCTGGGGGCCGCATCACAAGCTGCATGGTCTTAATGAATCACACTTCCCCGGATTTGAATTTAACTACATCAATGAAGCCGGTGAAATATCGGATAAAGCTATGCCCATTGATGACAAGAATCGTCTTAATCTGATGATATGCCGGTGGACTAATGGCTAAAATTCTATGTTCAGTGGCTACGCGAGGCAGGTATTTCACTACGCTGCCCTTGGTGCTGAACGCCATTATCAATCAGACGCGCCTGCCTGATAAGCTAATCATCTTTGATGATAATGATGATCCGCAGGATATGCGTAAGGAAATGATCTATCAATATTTCTTCCAAATGTTAGATATTAAAGGTGTGAAGTGGGAATGGCTTTTTGCTGAAAAGAAAGGCCAAAACTACATTCATCAATCGGCTAACACTATGGGTTATGATTTTGTCTGGCGTGTAGATGATGATGCAATACCAGAACCTAATGTCCTAGAAACTCTGTTTTCTCATATCAATAAATTTGTTGGTGCAGTAGGAGGTGCAATCCTAACGCCCCCGCTTAAATTTGAACAATTCGCACCTACAGGAAAAATTGAAAACATTGATACTGAACCTAACATCCAATGGAGTCCTATAACTTTTGTCAAAGAAGTTGAACATCTCCATTGCTCATTTCTTTATAGAGCCGGAGTCCATGACTATAATCTAGGTCTATCTCGCGTTGCACATCGGGAAGAAACGCTCTTTACCTATGGATTATTCCTCAAAGGTTACAAACTTTTAGCGGTTCCCAATGCAACTATATGGCATTTAAGGAATTTTGAAGGTGGTATTCGCAGTGAAAATAAAGAAGAAATGTACCATCACGACGAGCAGATTTTCAGGAACATGATTAATTTTAAGGATAAGACTGTAGTGGTGCTTAATAGTGGCCTTGGCGATCATTTAGTATTTAGCAAAATTCTACCTGAGATTAAGAATCCAGCGATCTTTACCTGTTATCCCGAAGTCGTCCCCGGAAAATCTATAGCCGAAGCTGAGTCCCTATTCGGAAATCTGGATCAATGGAACATCTATAAAAAGATGGATGAATGGAAGTGGAAAGACTCGCTAGAAAAAGCCTATCGGAAGTTATACCTATGATTATAATTTCCCCATATTCCAAAAAATTGGAACGTGAAAATCCAAAAAGCCCATCCGCTTCTTATTGGCGAGAACTTATATCCCGAATTGACGAGCCTATAATTCAAATCGGGATAGATGGCGAAGAACAATTGGTTTCAGACTTTCGTAAAAACTTGCCAATTTTAGAACTTAAAGCGCTTCTTAAAGAATGTAGAACGTGGATTGGTTGTGATAGCTTTTTTCAACACTTGGCATGGCTTGAAGGTAAACCGGGTATAGTATTATGGTCTGTATCTGATCCATTGATATTCGGACATTCAGAAAATATTAACCTCTTGAAAAATAGGGATGTTTTAGTGGATAATCAATTTTTATGGTGGTGTTTTGTAGAACATAAAGACGAGCGATTTGTAACTCCTGATGTAGTCTTGGAGCACATTAAATGACAACAGCGTATATAGCTCCTTCGTTTGGGGCAGGGTGGCAAGCCTTAGATAACTTGGGAAACCCGTTATCAGGGGGTCTTTTATACACTTATTCCGCAGGAACAACGACTCCGTACAGCACATGGACAGATTCGACTTTAGGAACGCCTAACGCCAATCCAATTATCTTGAATTCCGCAGGTCGTCCGCCGAATGAAATTTGGTTTGATTCCAGCAGCTATAAATTTGTCCTCATGGACTCCGCTTTTAATACTTTGGGAACATGGGATGGGTTAGTGGGTACAGCAGGACCTGCGGGTTCTACGCCTGTTATATCAGGAACAAGCCTTACCAGTCAGACTATTGGTACGGGGTCTTTTACCTTTGTGACACAAGCCAATATCGCTTGGGTAGTTGGGCAATGGGTTACAGTTTCTTATTCTACAACGCCTTCCAATTATTTCTACGGTCAGATTACGGCATATTCAGGAACTTCTCTCACCGTTAATGTAACCGTTATAGGTGGGTCTGGTACTTATGCGTCATGGGTTATTTCTATTTCTGGAGTTAGGGGGGCTACAGGCTCTCCGGGGGCAGGTTCGGGTACTGTAACTTCAGTTGCTGTTGCCACGGCAAACGGGTTTGCAGGGTCTGTTGCGACATCAACTACAACACCCAATATCACTATCTCATGTAACTCCATTGGAATTCTTCAAGGTAACGGAACCGCAATCAGCGCCATAACTGTTGGCAGCGGGTTAAGTTTCTCAGGTGGAACCCTTACCGCTAGTTCAAGCGCGGGAGGAACGGTTACTTCGGTATCAGGTTCTGGAGGTGGAACAGGTCTTACTTTAACGGGTGGACCAATTACTACCAGTGGTACTTTGGCTCTTGGCGGAATCCTTAACATTTCCAATGGGGGTACGGGCGCATCTACCGCATCTGGAGCTATTAACGCCTTATTGCCCTCACAAACAGGAAATAGCGGAAATATTTTAACAACTAACGGCACTTCAAGTAGTTGGGTGGCTCCTGGATCATCAGGGACAGTAACCTCTGTCTCCGTAGTCTCTGCCAACGGACTTGCTGGTACGGTTGCCACAGCCACTACAACCCCCGCAATCACGCTCTCCACTACGGTAACGGGAATCACGAAGGGCAACGGTACGGCTTTATCTGCCGCGACCGCTGGTACTGATTACTCTGTGGGAACCTCTGCCCTCGGTACAGGCATTGTCAAAACCACAACGGCTACAGGTGCGCTTACTGTTGCGGTTGCCGCAGACTTTCCAACGCTGAACCAGAACACTACCGGAACCGCAGGGGGATTGTCCGGAACGGCTTTGACTGGCGATGTAACCTCCGTTGGCAATGCAACCACGATCGCATTAGGTGTTGCGCACACTTGGACGAACACACAGACATTTACAGGTTCTACTTCTGTTCTTGCTTCTGTTTTGACCAACGCTGCCGAGGTATGTACTGTATCTGCTACTGCCGCAACAGGCACTATTGCATTTTACCCATCAACTCAATCTGTTCTTTATTACACTACTAATGCTTCTGCTAACTGGACTGTCAATTTGACATTCTCTAGCGGAACAACAATGAACACCGCATTAGCAACAGGTCAGTCATTAACTGTTACTTTCTTGGTTACTCAAGGCGGTACTGCTTATTACAACTCTGCGGTACAGGTTGACGGCACAACCACTGGTGTAACTACAAAGTGGCAAGGTGGCGCACCTAGCGCAGGTAATGCTTCAGGTATTGATGTGTATACATATACTATTGTAAAAACAGGCTCTGCTACTTTTACAGTATTCGCAACCCAAACTCAGTTTAAATAATATGCCAACACTAATTACTAGAGGTGCTGTTTCTGTTAGAGCTTATGGCTTTGGTGCTAAAGCTGGAAAAGTAATTGGTTCTCAATCCTATACAACCCCTGGAACATATACTTGGATTGCTCCTGCTGGTGTTACTAAAGTTTCTGCTGTTGCTATTGGAGGGGGTGGTTCTGGTGCTGGAGGCTGTTGTGGTATTTGTAAAGGAGGTACAGGTGGATACGGTGCTGCTTTAGCTTATTTAAACAATTATTCCGTAACCCCTGGAAATTCTTATACAGTAATTGTTGGGGCAGCTACATATCCTGGAGCAGGTAATTATAGTTCTTTTGTAAATACAACCACTTTAAAAGCATCTGCTGGGTGTGGAACTTGTAGCTCAGTAGGAACTGCTAAATATCATGGAGGATGTGGAGGCTCAGTCTGTAGCGATTGTGCTGGTGGTGGTGGAGGAGCTGGAGGTTATTCTGGTGCAGGAGGATATGGAGGCAAAGGAAGTGCCGGTGCAGCTGGTACTGGCGGTGGAGGCGGTGGTGGATATTCTGGCAGCAGTTCCCTCACTAAAGCAGGTGGTGGCGGGGGTGGCGTTGGATTATATGGTCGAGGATGTAATGGACTTGCTGGTTCAACAACTGGAGCTGGAGGTGGTGGTGGCTCAGGAGGAAATGCCGGTCAAACTGTATCTGGAACAAATGGCGGCACAGGAGGATTATATGGAGGCGGTGGCGGTGGTGGCACTTCATGTGGAAGTAGTCCTGGAGCAAAAGGTGGTTGTGGAGCAGTTCGTATTGTATGGCCTGGATGCGCTAGAATATTTCCATCTACTTGTGTAGGTACACCATGAATTTATATATTCAAGTTGAAAATAGTAAACCCATAAATCATCCAGCTTTTGAGGATAACCTTATAGCGGCATTTGGGTCTATTCCTGCACATTGGGAAACCTTTATTAGAGTTAAAAGACCTATACCTACTATTTATCAAGTGTTAGATAGTCAAGAGCCAACATACCAAAAAGCGAATGGTATTTGGACTGATGTCTGGGCATTGCGTGATATGACTGCCGATGAAATTGCTACTAAACAACAAGCAGAAAAAGATAGATGGTTGGCATTACCCAATAGAGAAAACTTCTCAGCTTGGACTTTTAATGAAGCTACTTGCCGTTATGAACCACCTATCCCTAGACCAGAAGGTGATTTTAAATGGGATGGTGCAACGAATTCATGGATAGCTTTACCTTTACCAATAACTGTATAAGGAGCTAAAATGAACACAGTAACAGTAGTAGATGATTTCAATGACACAGCAGTCAAAGAAGTGATTGAAAGTAATGAGCTAACAGTCCTCAACTACTTTCCTTCATCTGTATACATTATTAAAAAGCCTGAGTATTTAGAGGCGGCTAAAGAAGTCGTTAAGTCTAATGTGAAGTCTTTAAAGAAAATGGGTATGCAAGCTAACCCTCTTTGCGAACTGTATCAAACGGCTAACTTTGCTGATGACCCTAGAATGGCTGACTTTTCAAACTTTGTTGGTTCTACTGGTTGGAATATTCTTCAGTCACAAGGCTATCAAATGGCTGATAAAAATACATTCTTTGAGTCGATGTGGTGTCAAGAGCATCATAAACTGTCCTCAATGGAACAGCATGTTCATCCGAACAATGGCGCACAGCTAGTTGGTTTTTACTTTATTGATACCCCTAAAGATTGTCCAAGGGCGATTATTTATGACCCAAGACCAGGCAAAGTACAAATCAGCATGGATGAAACCAATCGTGAAGAAGTCACTAACGCTAGCAATATGATTAACTTTATTCCAGAACCAGGAATGTTAATTTTTACAAATGCTTGGTTGCCACATTCCTTTACTCGTAACGGCTCTAGTAAATCATTCCGCTTTATTCACTTTAATATTGGTGTAAGACAAGCCCCTGCACAACCTGAAGCCCCAGTTATTGTATGAACAAATATCTAGTCAGAATTAATAAAAGCCGTGGTCAAGAAGGTCGTGGTACTACTGACCATGTTTGGAGAATCTTTGAGAACGATAAAGAGTATTTGTTTAAAAATGTCGTCATTAATTCCACATTAATAGACCAACAAACAGGTGCAGATTATTCAGTCTTTTGTCATGGCACTATGGATATAGATAAAGATACCTCTACTTGCACTATTAACGGAGAAGTGACAAAGCCTACTGGTGAACATAAGTATCAAATCCGTTTTAATAAGGATAGAGGTCAAGAAGGGCGTGGCTCTATAGACCATGTATGGCGAGTGTTTGAAGATGGTAATGAGTTTTTATTCAAGCACTTAAAGGTCAATGTGCCTTCTTATGGCGAAATTTCAGATAACGATACTCGCTATAACGATAACTTTAATGTGGCTTGTTTAGGTAAAATGACCATTGACAAACAGACTTCAACGGCAGTAATTAACTAAGGCTTAAATTATGATATATGCAGAAATTAATGGAACAACGCTAATTTTATATCCTTATGGATTTGCTCAATTACAAGCTCAAAATCCATACACCAATTACGGAACTAACCAAGATGTAGCTTATTGGTATCCATTAACAGATACGGCTATTACTACAGGTAATACTTTAGCTCCTGTAATTGATGCAACGCAACCAACTTATGACCCTGCTACTCAGCTTTGCACTCAAAATGACAATCCTACATTAATTGATGGGGTTTGGACATTAGGTTGGACTATTACTGAAATGACACCAGAGCAACAAGCTCAATATATTGCTAATTTACAAGCTCAAACTTCTACTCAAGCACAAACATTATTGTCTGCTACTGATTGGACAGCTATCGCTTCTGTTGCAGACCCAGCGGTATCTACACCACATTTAACTAATCAAGCTGAATTCTTGTCTTATAGAAGTGCAGTAAGAGCTATTGGTGTAAACCCGCCAACAACACCAGCAACATTCCCTACTGTTCCTACAGCTACTTGGAGTAACTAATGTCTGTATTTGAAGAACCGGCGGGGACATAGGAGCACACATGGCTTTCACTTGGCGCAAAGAAACTGTCTATACAACAGGAACAGGAACATATACAACACCTACTGGTGCTAAGTGGCTTCAAATAAAAATGGTTGGGGGTGGTGGTGGTGGTGGTTCATGGGGAGCTATTTCAGATTCACGTCTAAAAATAAATATTACCCCACTTGTCGGCGCTCTCGAAAAAATCAATTCACTTAATCCAGTGTCTTACAACTGGAAGATCGTAAAAGAAAACGAACCTACAGTGGGATTTATAGCGCAAGATGTTCAAAAAATACTTCCCAATGCGGTAACTTCTCGCATACCAACTGAGGAAGAATCAGAATTTATAGTTGATGAAACAATGAGTATCGGCTGGCAGAATGATATGTTTGCTTATCTTGTCGGAGCTATAAAAGAACTTACCGCTGAAATAGCTGAGTTAAAGAAAAAATGACCGATTATGATGCCCTTGCCAAATCAGCATATAACAAGCAGCAAGCTATTAAACATTTGACTGCAACCGATTGGGTAGAATTACCTTCAATCAGACAAGTTAATATATCACCATTTTTATGCAACTTTGCTGAGTTTTCTGCTTATCGTAGAGGTTTGAGAAGAATAGCAATAGACCCTCCAGATGAAGATATTGTCTGGCCCATAAAACCAAAAGCCGCGTGGAGTTAATCATGGATTGGCATTATCTGGCGGAAGGCGCTTTAAGTTTACTCATGTTAGTCATTGGGTGGGTATCACGGGAACTATGGGACGCAATTAAAGACTTGCGGAAAGACTTGGCTAAGTTACGCGAAGAAATACCGGGAGAATATGTGCGAAAAGATGATTACAGGGAAGATTTGCAACGTCTTTACGACAAAATAGAAAACGGCTTTAGCCAACTTTTAGCTCGGATAGACAATCAATCGGATCGGTGGGATGAAAGAAATAGGAAAGGATAATGAGAACCTATCTTAATCATGGCATTTATATAGACCTTTTACTGGTAATTGCTTTTATAGTCCTACTAGCTGTGATGGTATCTATTGCCAACGCAGGAGAGCTTCCTGACCCCAAATTAACACCCGGAAACACGCGCACCGTCACTCTGCACGATCTTTGTACTACTTCCACCAATCTAGTGAGAAATGTACCTGAATCCGAGAAGAAAGCGGTTTATAAAGAATACGGCATGAAAGGTGATGACCGCAGTAAGTGTAAGGAAGGTTTTGAAATCGACCATTTGGTAAGTCTTGAAATTGGCGGCAGTAATGACATTAAGAACTTATGGTTACAGAGTTTCTGCGGAAATAATAACGCCCACATCAAAGACGTATGCGAAAACCTATCCCATAAACGAGTTTGTGATGGAACCGTTAAATTAGAAGATGCCCAAAATGGTATCGCGTCTAACTGGATTAAATGGTGCGAGGGTTTGAAATGATCGCGTCTCAAAACTGCTTTAACTTAATCAAAAACTTTGAGGGTTTTAGATCGGGGGCTTATCTTGACCAAGCTGGAATACCCACTATTGGGTACGGGTTTACCCATTACCCTAATGGGGTTCAAGTGAAAATGGGCGATGCCAGTATGAGCGAGCAACAAGGCGATTATTATTTAACATTGGTTATTCAACCTTACGAGCAAGCAATAAATGATTTTGTGACCGTTACTTTGAACCAGAACCAATTTGATGCGTTGGTTGATTTTTGCTACAACTTAGGACAAAATGCCTTAAAAACCAGCACCTTATTGGATATTTTGAATAAAGGTGACTACAAAGGCGCAAGCGAGCAGTTTCCTTTATGGTGTCATTGTGACGGGGTTAAGAACCAGGGGCTTTTGAATCGCAGATTAGCCGAACAGTCTTTGTTCAATACGGAGGTAAGCAATGTTTAGTAAATTAGGATTATTTTGGGACTTGTTACAAGAAGGCAGGAGTGTTGCTAACCCGGCTACATGGAAGAATATTGACCAATTAACCAATGTCCTGATTCTTCTCATTACAAGTATTGGCAGCGTCATAGCCATGAAATATCCGGAGTTTAAGATTGACTCTGCGACTGCCGCTCAAATTGCAGGCGGGGTCATCGGTTTGCTGACTGTTAAGAGCCACTTGGTAAATGCTATGACCTCTGACAAGGTGGGAATTATCCCAGACCTAGCGGCGGCTAAGGTATCTGATTCAGTAACACAAGCCATCAAACCCCAAGTGGAAGAATTACCCCAAATGGTTCAAGGGTTTAAGTGAAATGGGGTATATTATTTTTGGTTTTGACGGCTTGCACCACACAATGTAAACCGTGGGCAAGTCTAGCGATTCCTGACGGTGTTGATAGTAACGATACAAAGGCAGTTGAAGATGCTTTATCAAAAGAAAATGGCGGTATCCCACCGTGGGTTGCCGGTTTTAAGTGCAAATATTAGGAGATTAAAATGACTGAATTTTTAGCAATTATGACATTCATTATTAACGTATTGCCCATGTTGGAAAAACTGGTAGCCTCAGCAGAAGCCATGTTCCCTCAATCTGGGCAAGGTGCTGCTAAGTTGCAAATGGTAGTGGGTGCTTTAGAGCAAGCTAGTAATGTTGCTGGAAACATCGGGATTGCGGTTAATCAAATTGCGCCTATTGTTACCCCGTTAATCAATGGCATTGTAGCAATCAAAAACGCTACAAGCACGATGCCAACGCCTTCAGCGGTTTGATTTAAAGATAATGAAAAGCTGGATTGTATTATCAATCTTGCTTGCAGGGTGCGGGGAATGAGCGATAAAAAATGCCACATAAAAGAAAAACCCGCATGGAGGAAAGGCGATGGCGCTCAAGTAATTGCCCCAACTTACTACGCCCCAACTCAAGAATGGTATCCGCTTTACATTAGCGCGGCTATAGGAAATTTATGGGAAGCAGCTAACAACACTGATGCAAAAGCTATTAAACATCTTGAAACCGCTATAGCTTTTATTCAGCGTGATATTCACCAAAGAAAGCTAAGATGAGTAACACGCTATTAGTTATTGTTACCCTCATTTATGGAGGGATTGCTTTAAGTTCATTTTTTGAGGGCAAACCAAGCATGGCTATTATTTTCACAGGATACGCTTTTGCAAACATTGGTTTACTAATGGCTGATTTTAAATGACCACGATAGCAGCGTCTTTTGCCCATAAGCAGATTGCAGCCGACTCTCGGTGTGATGCAGACAATGCCCATTTTGAACTTAACAAACTAAGAGAATTACCGTCAGGGTCAATCATTGGTGCTGCCGGAGACTTAGGGTTAATTCTAAAACTCTACAATTTTGTATTAGAAGGCGGGGATAAAGTAGGAAAAAAGGCTGAAATTGAAGCTATCCAACTTTCCCACGCTGGTTTACTCCTTTTTGATACCCGCACATCATCTTGGTATTCCATTAAAAATAAATATTTTGCCATCGGTTCTGGTAGCGCGTATGCGATGGGAGCTATGGCTAAAGGCGCATCACCCCAAGAAGCGGTTGAGATTGCGTCCAATTTTGATAGTGGAACTGGTTGCCCGATTGATGTGATGACATTAAAAAGGCGCAAAAATGTCAACTCCGCGTGAAGAACTAATAGAAGCTCTTAACCTCGTTGAGGAATACGGATCACCTCATAAAGCCATTAAAAACGGGGGCATTAAAATCCCACGCAAGACTTTAGAAGGTCGTGTAACACGCGCCACAATTTTAGGTCTTGAACCGACGTTTAAGAAGATTAAAGAGCGCATTTATACCAAACAAAGGCTTGGTAAGATGCACCTAATCATTCCCGATACTCAATGCAAGACTAACGTCAATTTAGACCATCTCGAACATATCGGCAATTTCATTGTAGACAAAAAACCAGACAACATTATTCACATTGGCGATCATTGGGATATGCCCTCTCTATCCTCTTACGATAGGGGCAAATTGGCTTTTGAGGGTCGTAGATACGTTGACGACATTAAGGCAGGGCGTAGGGGTATGGAACGCCTGTTGAAGCCCTTAGACGATTTTAACCGCACTGCTAAAGAGAAGTATTTGCCCAAAAAAGACTTTACGATGGGCAACCATGAACACCGAATCGTGCGTTTTGTGGATGAAAACCCTGAGCTGCTTGGAAAGTTGGACTATGGCGACATGGGAATTCAGGACTACGGATGGGACGTTCACGATTTTTTAAAACCCATCACCCTAGATGGGGTTAGTTATTGCCATTTTTTTACTTCGGGCGTGATGGGTAGACCCGTAAGTTCTGCCGCAGCCTTACTCAGAGAACGTCAAGCATCTGCCGTGATGGGTCATGTCCAAGTTTGTGATGTTGCTATTCATAAAAAAACCCAACAAACCGCCATCTTTTGCGGTATCTGCTACACCCATAAAGAAGAATATCTAGGTTATCAAGGCAACACCACCCGCAGGCAGATCATTGTTTTGCACGAAGTCCAGAACGGACTTTTTGACATTATGATGGTCAGCCTTAAGTTCTTAGCCAAGGCGTATTCGTGAAAAAACTAACCTTATTTATGTTCATTTTGGCATACGGCACAGCCGTATATGCTGACACCATCGGCAAAGCCATCCCTGACGAAGGGCTGCAAGAGGTCTGCACTAAAGTGTGGATTGGGGGCAACAAAGACGTTTCGCAGATCATAAATATGCGCTGGGCGTTCTGTTCAATCAAAGTGCATGAAACCTGCATAGCTCTTTATCGCAAAGGTTCTTCCAAAGCCAAAGCAGACGCGCTGGTAGCCTGTAATGACATTAAGGGTGATGGGGTTACAGATCAAGAGGCAGAGGCGCTTGGGGCCACCCTCAACCAGTATGGGATACCCGTAGGTGGATCGCCAGATGACATTAGGGGTATGGGAGCGGAACTGACCGAACAGAGCAGCTTTTAGCGGAGAATAATCGGCTTAATGTCCGCATGATATTTTGGGTATGATCGTTCCCATTATGTATTCTGAAACCACTGTTTTTTGATTGATTCAGAATATGCTGACAATTCAGTCTTTAAAAGTAATCTACGGGCATTAACCTGTAATACCTAGAGGGGTCGGATACAAACTCTATCCGATACCCCTGCCTTCTTAGTCTTTCAATTTGAACAGGTAGGCGTGAAATTCCCTTGCTCTTTGCCATAACATTATCCACCCTCCCATAAAACTGTAATAAGCGAAGGGTTTTCTCCCGCTGACTATCCCCTACGGCTAACTTCATCATATTCCTCGTCTTTGGTTAAAGTTTTGTACTTTCATTTCATCCTTCGCAGGTTATCCACAAACACTGGAGCCGGAACATAATCTTTGAGAAACGGGTATTTCTTTTCACGCGCTACTTTGTTAGCCGCAGCTAACTCTGCAATAACTTCGGGCGTGAATATGCGTTTTTTCTTTTCATATGGATTGTTCATTTTATTCCCCCCAACGCTATTCCAATCACAAAGATTACAAAACACACAACTGCCAGCACCATAACAAACTGGTCGCCTAGATGCGGACAATCGCGCCCTTGATTGCAATTACCGTTGCAGCAATTATTCATACACCCTCCCATAAATCATCATCTCTATCAGGTGGTTCGCATTTTCTGCACCCGCGACCAAAACAATTTTGGCACTCGTTTTGCAATACTCCGCGAGCGTGATGTTCGGCTTCATCATGCGTGTAACCTTCTTTTATAAGGTCTGTAACCATGTTCTCTATTGCGGCATCAAAACGATCTTCTTCGTCCATCTGTTTTAGATAGCGGTTTAGATCATGTGTTACAGAATCCATTACATTCCTCCTTAAAGTTTATGCGGTATCAAAGACCTTACCCACAGATGTCGTTTGATTCTGGTACATCCTCTGGCAACAAGGTCTGTTTCCGCATACTCAATAGAACCGGGTCCTACAAAACACGATTTAGTGTAATGAGGCACATAAATTATTTGTCCCCATTGATAGCACCTGTAGCTATCTCTTTCAGCTTGTTGCTTAGGCATGGTGGGGAAATCTTGGATAATAAAATCGCTCTCAGCAGGCTCTCTTGTATTCTTGGGTCTTTTTGTGCCGTTAGCAATAAGTTCATGCAGCACTCCAGACACTTTAGGTCGTATATTGATGACCGTGGCTCCCAACTTCTTTGTTGACATTTTTCGCACTCCTCGTTGTTTTCCATGAGTTCAGTCTATTCTTTTCCATTAGTTTGTCAAGGGGGTTGACTTAATATATTTACGCCTCTCTCCGTACCACGGAACAGTAAATAAGTTTTTCATGTAAGCCTTTTTTCATTTCGCCAGATGGCATATAAAACGGAGCATCTATTGAGTATTTATCTACCCCTTTGTAAAAATCTTCCCGTAAACCGTACACTAGTGTTTTGCCAGTGCCAAACCAGAGGCTATATAAATTCATTGCTCGATCTCCAAATTATTACCATGGATAAAAACCCAATTGACTGAGGTAAAGTTAATAGTCCACTTCTGCAACCGAAGGGCGTAAAACCTCACCCCCGGGGATTTGGGGGATTTCCCATCAGGTGTGGTTTATCTAGAATGGTAAGGCTCATCGGGTGTTCTCACCGTCTATCGCCTTGCCCCGGGTGGTTCTCCTTTCGGGAGCCGGTTAATCACGTTTATCGCGGCAATCCTGACAACTGATCCGCTAGGTCTGGGTTATGGACCCCACTATACGATTGCATAATAAAAAAGCCCCAAGAGGCTTACACCGCTCGGGGCTAGGAATGATTAGCATAATGAGCGGCTGGACAGTTTTAACAGAAATAAGACTATTAAAACCGGATTGAGCTTTCCTCAACCCCCGCTTATTTATGCCCCATAGGATTCCATCCCTATGGCTTAAAAAAACTATATCAAAATACGTTTCATAATGCAACCCCTAAAAGAAAAACCCCATCGAAAGGGGATAACGATGGGGTTTTGGACCTGAGCATTAGGCTCATCTTCGGTAGTCCAACCGGTGAAAGAATAATATCAAGCATGGGCGTTTTTGGCAAGTTCCTTATAAATCCATTGGGAAGCCTTAAAAGTACCCATTTCTTTCCATAAATCATTGAAATCCATACCTTTTTCAGGTGGCATAAGCCATTTATGACCTGATTCTACGGCTACTTTTTTACCTGTATTGGACGAGTCATTGTCTGCCATAACGGTGCAAGTGGGAATTCTCCCACCCATGTTCTTCATGTTCCCTGCGCTAAAACACACTAGGATGCGATAAGGGACGCGCAAAGCCTTTAGACATACTTGGAGGCTTAGTCCTGTGGCAAATCCCTCCACAAGCCATGTGTCACGCCCAGAGCCTAAAGAAAATACCGCCTCCGAACAGCGTTGCCCATAAATAAACCTTTTGTCACCGTCTATGGTGATGGTCTGGCATCCAACTAAACCATTTCCAACGTACATGGGGACGAGAAGTAAAGGCTGTTCGGCTTCTTTTCGTAAGACATTGTAAGCAAGTTCCTTGAACCCTTTTCCGTCAAGGTAGGCGTGTTGTTCAAGACGAGAACCCGCCAACATCTCATGCGCTTTGCGAACCGCCAGTAACTGCCGTTTTTTCCGGTCATCCTGCGACTTTCTAATTGCTTTCTGTATTTCACGCTTATCCTCCTTGCCATCACCAAACCATAAAGAAGGTTCCGTCATGGTAGCCCAATTCTTTACCCACCCAAACGACCCTGTAAACAGATAAGCCCCGTTTCGTTTTTGGGGATGGTCTTCGGTAGGGGTTCTGATTAACTTACCTATCGTCAGATAAGACATAATCAACCCATGTTGCTGTGCAAAGTTCATAAACTCAATCACGCTGCCCTCCTCCTTGCCCATTTTATTGCTGAATGTGTGATAAATCCCAAAACCTCATGGCTAGGTGGAATGGCTGTTTCTGACAATCCTCTAGGCCATACCCCGAACTTTTCCCTATATTTGTTGGCGCACCATCCTTCTTTATAGCCTTTGGAACGGCCATAATAAAGCAGTTGGGAATACCATAACTGCTTGGTGTCTTTTGGTGCGGACTTCATCATATCCAGTTCTAATATCTCCGCACTCACCTCTACTACCGAATTTCTTCGTACCATGACATGACCGCAATTAGGGCAGGTATCCGACCCTTTAGGCCATAGGTGATGACATTTTGGGCATTGAGCGTCTTTCTTCTCATGTTCGGTCAGCTCTCGCTGCGCTTTGTCGGAATGTTGGTCTAGTTGGTGAACGCCATCGGTATAGATGGAATCCCAAGAGTCACGAAAACGAAGATAATTACCAGAATGGCATATCCAAGTACCATATTTTTTACCTTCATGGACGCGCATAATGCGCCCCATTTGTTGAACATGGGAAGACAGCGATTTTGAGAATGGTCTTGCTGAAATCCCAATCATTACATCAGGTTGGTCAAAACCTTTAGTCAAAATATCAGTGGCTATAAGTCCGTTAATATCTGTGTCAGGTTTTGAGAATTCGTGCATGACTTCAGCTTTGTATTCGTCATCGTCTCTGTAACTAATGCTGACAAAGTTATATCCGGCTTCACGGAAACGATTTGACAAATCTTCTCCGTGGGCAACTCCTGCACAAAACACAATAGTTTTTCTTGGCTCTCCATATATATCGTGAGTTTTCTTGACCCATTCAGCCACAATGTCACCCGATATTCTGACTCCTCTTTCTGTAACATCTTTTTCGCTCCATTCTCCGGCAATCTTTTTAGCCCCCGTCATGTCTATTTCTTGCGCTACAAATACTTTGAGCGGGGACAGCCATTTTTCATCCACCAAATTCTCGGTGGTCATTGTTGAAACAATTGATTCGTAGATATTACCCAGTCCTTTGGTGAACGGGGAAGCACTAAGACCCACAACTTTTACATCAGGACGGTTAGCTATAAATGCAGCGGTTTGCTTTCTCGTACAATGAGCCTCGTCAACAATTAAAAGGTCTAACTGTGGAAAAGAATCTCTCTTTTCAATGGTTTGCGCTGAACAGACCTGTATCCTCTCGTCAGGTCTGTGCCGCCAATGACCCGACTGCAATACGCCATGCGGGATAGAATACCTGTCTAGCCGCTCGGAGGTCTGGTTACATAAGACTATACGGTCTAAGAGCATGGCAGATCGTTTCCCTTTGGCGTGGGACGCTTCCATCATGGCTATGGCAACCTCAGTTTTTCCTGCGCCTGTGGGAGCGTATAGCATCTGGGTACGAATACCTTTGGCAAAATTTTGACGTAACTCTGCCAGACATTCTACCTGCCTTGGTCTTAGTTCTATCATACCGCTTTCTCTAGCTTTCTTAATTGAGATTGTAAATATTTGATTTGATTCTTCAATTCAGCGTTAGCCGTCTGGAAGCTGTTACGAGATTCTTTCAAAGCGCGGTTCTCTGCTTTAAGAGATTTGATTTCGGCTCTCAACTGGTCAACATAAGCCGCTGCCAAATGCTTTTCTTCATCGTTTGTGGGCATTAAACCTATGGCGATCTGTGACTTTAGGCGGTCATTTTCTTCGAGCAAGGTTTCAATTGTTTCTTTGTCCAAATCATTCACAGCCAAAACCTGTGTCACAATTTCACTTGTTGGCTCTGGTATGTCTTTGGTTAATATAGGTTTTCTTTTTGAGGTGGGAGAATTCCCACTTAAATCTTTACGAATCTTGGCGACTAAATGGTTGGAGGCTTGGGTCTGCCGAGCTATTTCCCTATCCGACCAATCCGACCATTCAGGGTCTTTCAATAGTATTGTAATGGCTTTGGTCTTGTCCGCATTGGTTCTGCGAAGCCCGTGAGTGGCGTTAGAGCCTACGGCAAACAATATGGCATCTCTCACAGTACCTATCTTTACATCGGCTTCTATGGATTCCACCATTGCCTTCTGGTGGGCAAAGTACCGATGGAATCCTTCTGCTAACCAAATTGACGCTCCATCGTTAAAAACCGTAATCGCTGGAAATATCTCACCTTCCATAATTTCGTTGGCATATTCCGTTACAAGTTCTTGATTTATTGATACTCTTGACTGAGTTCCACCATCAACACGAATTTTCTCTAGTTCGATTATCATTTTTTCCTCATTATTAAAATTGCTTTTTGACCTAAGTAAAAAGCGCGTTGGCGGGACACACCGAGCAAATCACCGATTGCTTGCCATGTCGCACCTTTACTACGAAGTTTTAGAATTCTTCTTAAACGGGGTAAGGAAGATTCGCGGCTTATCTGGTTGTGGACGTTGTTCATAGTACCTCCTTAAAAGCAAACATACGCCCCGAAAAATATTTCGTCAAGCCCCTTGACAGATTGCAGAACGAAGTAGACACTCAAGGCTCAAGAGTAGTCCGAAGCAGGTGTTTTTGCAATACCTTTATAACTATTTGATTCTGGAGAAAATTATGAAAGAACCGAGCCATTTTGAACGATTAGCAGCCATCAATGTAAACGAACACATTGAGAAAAAAGGCGGTCTATCTTATTTGTCATGGGCGTGGGCTGTTGACCAACTGTTGCGCGAAGACCCTGACGCAAACTGGGTTTACCCAGAACCCAAAATTTACGGTGGTGGCACTGTAATGGTGTTTTGTACCGTAACGGCTTTTGGTAAACCCATGACCGCTCAATTGCCCGTAATGGACTATAAGAACCGAGCCGTACCTGACCCTGATTCGTTTGCCATGAACACCGCCATGCAAAGGTGTTTGGTAAAGGCTATTGCGCTTACAGGTATTGCTTTGTATATCTACTCTGGCGAGGACTTGCCTCGAGACGATACGAAAACGCCTGAAGTTAAAGTGGAAGAAGAAAAAACAGACAAGGAATTTGAGTCTTTTATAAAGGAGCATCTTCCGAATTTAGAGAACGCTGCGAAGTTGGGGCTTGCTGCGCTGCAAAAAGCACAAAAAGATATACCAAAGTCCCCAATGAAAGTTAAGTTGTGGATGGATGTTGCTGATATTTTGAAAGCAACCGCTAAAGCGGCTGACGATTCAGCGACAGAGGAAGAAATCTAATGGAACAAAAAACTCCAGAGTGGTTTCAGGCGCGTTGCGGTCTGATAACTGCATCAAAAATAGCCGACCTTATGGCTACGACCAAATCAGGACCTTCTGCGTCACGTGAAAATTACCTCGTAGACTTAGCTTTGCAAAGGCTGACGGGAACGCCCAATGATGAAAGTTTTACTAACCAAGCCATTGAAGATGGTGTGGAACGCGAACCGCTTGCAAGACAATGGTACGAAGCCGCCACTGGTAACTTGGTGGAAGAAGTGGGTTTGATTAAGCATCCAACAATAGAACGATCAGGCGCAAGCCCTGACGGATTAGTGGGTGATGGTTTGATTGAGATTAAATGTCCCATTAAAAAAACTCATTTTGCTACATTTAAAAACCGTGAGATACCTGCCAAATATCAATTGCAAATGTTTTGGCAAATGGATTGTCTTGGTCGCAAGTGGAATGACTTTGTATCTTTTAACCCAGAGTTTCCTGCTAATTTGCAGGGTATTATTATCCGATTGGAATGGGACGAAAAGCGCATCAACGAAATAAGGGAAGCGGTTATTAAATTTGATTCCGATGTGGAAGACGCATTATCTATTATGAGGACTATGCTATGAACTCGTTAAACCAATGTAATTTTATAGGTCGTCTTGGGAAAGAACCAGAATCTCGTCTGCTATCAACTGGTGCTTCTGTTACTAATTTTTCAATCGCTTGCGACTGGAAATCAAAAGAAGCAGAAGGCACGGAATGGGTGAACATTACCGCCTTTGGAAAACTTGCTGACCTGACACGCGATTATCTTTCAAAAGGTTCTTTGATATTTGTTTCTGGTCGTTTACAAACAGACAAGTGGAAAAACAAAGAAGGGTTTGACCAATACTCCACTAAAATCATTGCGGATAAAATCCAGTTCTTAAACAAGGTGGAAAAACCCGCAGACCATAAAGCGCAGGCTTCTGGTGATGATTCTGATATTCCATTTTAGGAGAAAATTATGTCAAACATAAAGACTTTAGTTCGTGGCGCGTATGATGTTCAAAAATTGCGTATCCAAATGGGTAATCGCATTGTTGGAAATTTTAAGGCGAAATTGGGGCAAGAGCCTAGTCAACCAGAAGCTGAATTAGAAATAGAAGAAAAGAAGATTTTGGACACTTTGCGGAAGCATTATAAAAATATTACTGATGGAGTCAAATGAGTGATAGCGAATTAAAAGGGAAAATATGAAAGACTATCAGACCTACGTTGAGATATTGCAAGACGCTAAAGATCATTTGTGGGATGGGCGCGGCAAATTTTTGCCCGGTAACAAGTTTTTTAATCTTTTCTCTGCCGTGATTTGGGTTAAATATCCTTGGAAAGAAAAAAAAATTCTTTACTGGTGGATTTTTGATATGTTAGAGGAAAAATCTTTCGCGTCATGGCTAGAAGATAATAATGAAGGCGTTGAATTTAGTTTTCACGAAATCCAACATTATCAAACCTTATGGCTAGACCAACTGATTAAATACTTGGAGGAAAAATGCAATTCTCACGGGAGTTAATGGCGTATGTTTACCCATTCTTAAATTCAAAAGAAAAAATTGAATTGTCTAATTTGCCAGTAAAATTGATTGAAAGAGAAGGCGAGAGGGCAATTATAAAAGATGGTGTGGTTGATGACCCTATCCCACATGATAGCGATGATTTGCGCGTCAGGATAAACAACAAAATAGCAAAAGGCGCAGCAGTTAAAATTGAGGGCTTAATGATTGATGTAAAATTAAAAGGTTATGTTAAGTGAATAAATACCATGCAAAAGGATTACATACGCCTGATGGTTTTTTCCATAGTCAAAAAGAATACAAGCGATGGCTTGAATTAAAACTTTTGTTAAAAGCGGCTCAAATAGAATTTTTAGAACGCCAAATAACTTTTAAGTTAAGCGTGAACGGTGTCCCAATCTGTAAATATATCGCTGACTTTCAATATACTGAAAAAGATCAAATTATTATTGAAGATGTAAAAGGAATGAAATCCGGCACACCATATGAAATGTTCAAGTTAAAAAAGAGGCTTATGCTCGCTTGCCACGGGATTGAAGTGAGGGAACTATGACGCAACGGTTTATCTTGGCACATGATATAGCGCGAGAACGGTGCGAAGCTGCCGTGAGGGTCGCCCCTGAAAACTACTGGGTGGAAATCAGACCGCCCAAGAGAACGGATGCACAAAACCGCTTGATGTGGGCTTTACTTGATGACCTATCCGAGCAAGTGGAATGGTACGGTAAAAAACTTACATCAAAGCAATGGAAACACGTTATGTCCGCAGGCCTTGAAGGTCAGGAAGTAGTGCCAAGTATTTCTGGAGATGGTTTTGTGGTTATGGGAAAAGATACTAGCGAGATGACAAAAAAAGAATTTGCAGAATTGTGCGAACTGATTTTTGCTTTTGGGGCAGACCACGGAGTGATTTGGTCTAACATTAAAAATGAAAGTTAAAGAATCCCAATATCTTGGAAAGGTTGCAGGGCTTGGTTGTATCCTTTGCCATCATTTAGGATTTGGGCAAACTCCCGCACAAATACACCATGTAAGAGCGGGTCAAGGCATGAGCCAGAGGGCGCAGCACTGGCTAGGCGTACCGTTATGCCCTGAGCACCACCAAGGCGCGTCAGGGCTTCACGGATTGGGTACAAAGGGATTTTATTCCCGGTACAAATTGGATGAATTAGATTTGTTGGCAATGACAATTAAATTATTAAACCAATGAAACTTTGTAAATACTTTGTGACCTAATCTAACCATTTTCCCCATTATTAGCCGATAGTTTTTAAATTATTAAACCAATGAAACTTTGTAAATACTTTGTGACCTAATCTAACCATTTTCCCCATTATCAGTTTTGGCTTGTAATAATTCCCACAAGCCTGGGTGCATTTTTGATTTTCCTCCCTCGTAGTCTTGATAAGTTCTAAGCGGCGTGTATATCACGCGCCCGGCTTCAGTCTGGGTTAGTCCTAGACTTAGCCGGTAGCTTTTTAACTGTTCGGGTGTGGGGTTTTTCATTGTTGCCACGGTGCAGAACCTTCACACATTTTAATAAACATTGATTCATAAACAGCCCTCGCAGAAGCCCACTCACCGGACCACGCAGAAGACCTCACAGCATGACACGCAGCGAGCCACGCCGCATCCCTCGCAGCGGCCCACGCATCAGCCCTCACAGCATCACACGCAGCATCACACGCAGCATCAGTAGCAAGACCAAGAGCGTGATTTTGTGCCACTACTAAAGCATTTTTACTGTCGTCATTCATTAAATGTTCAACTTGTTTAGCGCACCAGATTGCATACATTGTAACATTTGATATGGGTGCGGATTTTAGGCACCAAAGTGCGTCATCTAATCCGTTACTTTTAAGAATAGTTAAAAAGTCCAACGGTTCATCGTCGGCTTGCGTTTTGCCGAGATGTTTGAGTAATTTTGTCCAGCCCGATTCGCAGGGACTAAACTTGCGGATTTTGTTTAATGTCGTTTTCATAATTTTCCCCTAAAAATTGATCTATTTTTTTCACTAAATCGCCAAAAATTCCGGCTGATGTCAGCGCGTTAGAAGCGTCACTTAATAACTCAATTTGTAACACTTTGTTACACTTTGGGAGAATTCCCACTTCTGAATTATAGTCATCTGAATCGTAGCCGGGGCGGTCATAATCGCGTACTTTATTACTCGTTAGCATTAGTGTCTTTTCCATGTTATTCCCCTTTATTCTTGGCATTATTGCCATTGATACCCCTATCTCTAAGGGTATCTAGTCAATAACGCTAGAGCTCATTAGGCGCGTTACTTACTTCATACAATTGGGAATTACATACATAAGTTCCTGTAGGTCAGCCGAACACCGATGGTCTTGGCGAACAGCGCGGGTATCACCTTCGCCGACCGATCCAGCAAAAGACCGTATCACGCTTGAAAATACTGCAGAGCTTGATCTGACACGCTGGGGCTTGGGGAAACTGACCGAGCAAGCGATCAAGCTCTGGATAGAAGGAGAATTCTAATCATGGCCGACGACAACATCACAATCAGCACGTACCAGTTCCTTAAACGATTTCCTGATGCCGAAGCTGCCCGTGTGCATCTTGAAGCGCAACGCTGGCCGCAAGGCGCGATCTGCCCATCTTGCGGGTGCGTGGAGCACATCCAACCATGCAAGCGGCTGGGCAAGCCCGGATATTATCGCTGCCTAAATTGCCAAGAGGTGTTCACCGTGCGTACTGGCACAATCTTTGAACGCTCTCATGTGCCTCTCGACAAATGGCTGTTCGCCATGTACCTCGTTATGACTGCGCGGAAAGGCATTTCGTC
>Ga0364886_10128_pt1 | contig 48162 bp, 41 predicted proteins | sample ExccelJu500001D3_4_FD_206926 | JGI IMG/M metagenome (GOLD analysis project Ga0364886, IMG submission 206926) | Enriched cells from Trout Bog Lake Hypolimnion, Wisconsin, USA - BchlTB.July23.5000.01.D3 | ecosystem: Environmental > Aquatic > Freshwater > Lake > Hypolimnion/Profundal zone | place... | reverse complement strand
GTCAACACTATTGAGGTTTCCGACACGGCTGTAAATCTTTCCTCATCATTGAGCACAATTCAGGCTGCAATTGGGAAAATTTCAAGAATTACGGTATCCGATAATCAAATTTTGCATGTCACAGCAAGTGAGGTTGTTGGTGATAGTGGTGTGTTAAATCTTATAACTGCCAGTGGCGGAAGTTATTCACAAATTGCATCAAATGGTTCTGTATCTACATTCTTTAATGAGCTGTCTTTGTATGGGTTAGGACAATCTTCCTTTACCATTCAAGATTCAAGCGCCAATGTTGGGTTATGGCTAAATACCCTGCAAGTTGATCTAAGTGCAATATCATCTTTAACCCTAACCGATAGCAGTCCCATTGGGATTTCTTATGCCCAATTAACGGCTGACTCAGGAGTATTGTCTGCGATTACCACGCCATATACTTTAAGTATTCAAAATGCTAGCGTTACCCAAGCTTTAGGTGCAGTCACGAATACTCATGTATCAACGATATCTATTTATGACTCCATTGCAAATATTGCTCAAAATATTGATGCGCTAGAAAAAATAAATTCAGAAATATCAAATGTCATCTTAACTAATCCAAGTGGCGCTAATATTTTACTAATTACCTCGTCACAAGAATCTTATGATGCTGCCATCCTTGGAAAAATAATTGGATCTTATACGGTTGAATTGATTAATTCCAATCCAGCGCATTCAGTAATTCTGACAAATTCAAATCAGACCTATCAAATTACCAACCCCAATCTTAGTATCACTGGCACAAATGGAATTGATGTGGTAGCCCTCACTGAATCATCAAATAATTTCAATGTTTCTTTATCGAGTTCAACGGCTACATTGACTGACAACTCTGGGGTATTAGGTGTTGACACCTTGGCTAGCATCGAACGTCTGCAATTTACCGACACCAACATTGCTCTAGACATCGGTCCTACTCAAACCGCTGGCTCAGTCTATATGCTCTATCAAGCAACCTTCAATAGAACCCCTGATGCTGCTGGATTAGGCTATTGGATTGCCCAAGTCGATAAGGGAGCAAACATCATTACCAATGTAGCGGCTTCTTTTATCCAAAGCCCCGAGTTTGTCGCTAAATATGGCTCAAACTCTTCTAATGCATCTTATGTAGATAACCTTTATCAAAACGTGCTGCATAGAGCAGGAGACTCTGGCGGGATTGCGTATTGGAATGGACAACTCAATACGGGAGCAGCAACCAAAGCATTTGTATTAGAGCAATTTGCCACGCTCGCTGAAGGCGCTGCACTAGTAGCCCCCACCATTGCCCATGGCATTGCCTATCAGCAGTGGGTGGGATAGGAAGAATTGACTTTACATTATTAAACTCTTTTAACGATTGATAGGATTAGCAAACATGGGAATTACCATTCAAAGTTATGGCGGACACTCTCCTGGCTTAGAGAGCTCAACGGTTTCTTCGCCGCCAACTGATCCTTCCACCATTTCAGTTGTTTCCCTATCAAGTACGCAGGTCGTATTTTCAGTTTTAAATAGCGGTCAGACCATCAATGTGATTGAAACCGGCACGTTTGATTTGAGTTCATTGGGCGGCTCCATACCAAAAACGGCTGCAGATTTATCTGCTGATAATATTCCTTGTAGCATTGCTACTTTAACAGTAGGCGCGGGAGGCCAAAATTTTTTTACGATCAGTTATAGTCCAGCCACAAGCTTATCCCATTCGCTAGATGTTCTGTCTGGTGGACCCACTATGGTGGCTGCCCTTTCTGGTAATGATGTCTTTATTGGGGATTCTACAGTTACTGGAAATAATAATGACTCGGTGTATTTATATGGTGGCAACGATACTTATTACGAAACCCATTCTCTGCTGACTAACAGAGATCTCTTTATTGGTGGTGATGGAGTGGATACCGCAGTGATGCCTGGTAAGGCGGCGAACTATACCATTACTGCAATCAACACCGTTTGGGATGTAACGACTCAAAAATCAGATTTACCTGGCTACACCATTACCGATAACACTAAAGCAGTCAATACTTTAGATGTGAATACAGTCGAGCGCCTCCAATTTTCCGACACCATGGTGGCTCTTGACATCGGCCCCACCCAAACTGCCGGCTCAGTCTATATGCTCTATCAAGCCACCTTTAATAGAACCCCAGATGCTGCCGGTTTAGGCTATTGGATTGCCCAAGTCGATAAGGGAGCAAACATCATTACCAATGTAGCGGCTTCTTTTATCCAAAGCCCCGAGTTTGTCGCTAAATATGGCTCAAACTCTTCTAATGCATCTTATGTAGATAACCTTTATCAGAATGTATTACATAGAGCAGGTGAATCTGGTGGGGTAGCTTACTGGAATCAACAGCTTAATACTGGTGCAGCCACTAAAGCATTTGTACTAGAACAATTTGCCACCCTAGCAGAAGGTGCTGCTTTAGTAGCTCCTGCAATAGCCCATGGCATCGCTTATCAGCAGTGGGTGGGGTAGAGAATTTAAATTCCTAAATTTTGGTGATTGACGGCCGACAGTTTTCTTATTACCAACCCAAATGCCTTAGAAGCTTCCATCTTTTTCCCGAGTAAGGGGGAATTGTTCGGTTTGGGCTAATATAAGTCTTCGTACTATAGTACGAATTCACTTGATATTGGGCATCTATGACTGGGCAAATGATTCTTCCATTTTCAGATAAATCCATTTTTACCCTTCTTTCTGAGAAAGATCGTATTAAGGCTGAAATCAATAATGGTGAAAGTTTCATTCTAGAGGGAAAGCCTTGGACAAGCGCAAAAAAAGACTTTGATGGTCTAGGGCAAAGTCAAAAGATGGTTCTGCTATTTGGGGATGCAAACAGAATTCAAGAAACTGGCAGCATAGAGTGGTTTGCTCTTATAAAAAAAATCAAGATTACATATGACCCCAATAACTCCAGAAAAGGGGAAACCAAAGTATTTTTTACTGGCTTAACTAGATTAGAGAAACCATATCCTTTAAGTCGATTAAAACTCAGAAGCAAGGGGAGAGAGGGTGAATACTTTAGTCCACACTTTCAAAGACCATATGCCTTATGTTTATTACCTCGAAAATTCGCAACTTTTTTTAAATCAAGTAGAGATATAGCTAATAAATCATCAAATAAGCCCCCTGAAAATTTAGCTCATATTGATTTATTGACTGAGGGCGATTTTTTAAGAGCTTTACAAGCTATTGAATCCAATATGACCGAGCATCAAATTGAGATGCTAGTTGGTCATGCAAATGCTCCCAGCCATTCCTTATCCATGAGAAAGTTGGCTGAGCTTGGCGGGTATAAAAACTATAGGGTCGGAAATCTTCAATATGGTCGACTTGGAGGATTATTTGCTAAATATTTTAATGTTGATAAATTGCCGAATCAGACGCAAGCTCTAGCGATAGTCGGTGGAAGCCGAGATGAGTTTGGAGAATTCCAATGGAAGTTAAGAGAGCCACTTCTTCAGGCATTGCGTAATCATTGGTCAGATGTTGTATTCCAGAGTAGCGAAGTCGAGCAAACTGAATTCGATTTAATAAAACAACCTGATGGGTTGTCATTAAAACCTACAGAACGAGCTGCAATCGTTCAGTCAAGGATCGGTCAAGGTATATATAGAAGAAATATGTTCAACCTCTGGGGTGGAAAATGTGCATTAACTGAATGTGATATCCCTGAGGTTTTGGTTGCTTCTCATGCTAAATCATGGAAGCTATCCACAAATCAAGAAAGACTTGATAAATACAATGGACTATTACTGGCGGCTCATGTAGATGCATTATTTGATGCAGGGCTAATTGGTTTTGGAGATGATGGGGCTTTAATAACATCTCCGAGACTTACAAAAGCTCAAATCCATTCACTAGGGCTAATTGAATTTAAAAAGCTACGATTTATTAAAACTGAACATCGAAGGTATCTTCAAGAGCATCGCACTCTTCATGGGCTGATTTCATAAATAACCTTGGCTCATCTAATTAGTATTGGTTATTATCAAGATCAACAAAGTCCTTAATTGGAGGGCTTTCAATAAATCAATGGGTTGCGCTAAAAGAATTTTCAAACAAGGTTAAACAGTGAACTTTTCAGAGCTTAAAAAGTTTATAACGCAAGACATGTCTATGTCGCATGTATATCAGCCCGTCATGCTGATAGAGCTTTTAAATAATCAAGGGAAGGCATCGGTCACTCAAATAGCTCAAGCCATTCTCAATAAAGACCCATCCCAAATTGAGTATTACTCTCAGATAGTTAAACGAATGGTAGGCGATGTTCTTACCAATAAGCGAAAAATTACTACCAAGGATAAAGACCACTACTTGCTTGAAGGTGTTAAGTCTTTATCTCAACAAGAGATCGCAGAATTAATCGCCCTATGTGAATCCAAGATAAATGAATATGAATTAAAACGACAAGGGGCGCAATGGGAGCATCGTAGACGAGGTAGAAGACCCATATCAGGGACTATCAGATATGAGGTACTTAAACGAGCTAAAGGTCGCTGTGAGCTATGCGGCATCTCTAACGAAGAGAAAAATCTAGAAGTTGACCACATCACCCCAAAGAGTTTGGGTGGCAAAGACGACATAGCTAATTATCAAGCTCTTTGCTATACCTGCAATGCTCAAAAGAACAATAAGGACGACACGGATTTTAGGAATACCAATGCCCAGTATGAGCATCGAGAAAAAGACTGTCTTTTTTGCCAGATCCAGACAGACGATAGAAAAAGGGTTGTAGATGAGAACACCCTAGCCTATGCAATTAGAGATGGGTTTGAGGTCACCAAGCATCACACCCTATTCATACCAAAAAGGCATGCGAAAGATTATTTTGAGCTTTCTCAGGCTGAAATTAATGCAATTAATCAGTTAATTGATTCCCAGAAAGATTTCTTGGATAGTTCAGATGCTTCAATTGATGGATACAACATTGGGATGAATTGTGGCGAAACTGCTGGGCAAACGATCTTTCATTGCCATATTCATTTAATACCGAGGCGTAAGGGGGATGTAGAGAATCCTAGAGGTGGAGTAAGACATGTAATTGCTGGAAAAGGTCACTATGAGGATAAAAAATGAAACGAATATATGAAAAATTCTTCAAAATTTTTTCACTAGCACTAGTTATTCTTATGACTTGTGGGTTTTCCTTCTCATCGCTATTTAAAGAGTGTTATGACACGCAATTGCAATTGAAGGCTAAATATGAGTCATGTACCGACCTTGGGGTAAGTTACGCCCCCATAATTAAGCAAAATGTTTGGACATTTGTTTGTAGTACCAATAGCGGTGATAAATATATTGACTTTATTGTTAATAAAGAAGGAAAGCTTTGTAGGACGAATCAGATTGATGCTAGAAATTAATTTGATAATTCTCTAAGAATATGGATTTTTATACTTACGCACACAAAAAACCTGATGGATCAATCTTTTATATTGGTCAAGGCTCTGCTAAATACAAGCGAGCCTATAGTGTTAAAGGTCGCAATAAGTACTGGCACAACATAGTTAATAAATATGGCTATGAAATCGAGATCTTGGCTTATTGGAATACCTCTGACGAAGCCAAAAGACATGAGGTAGAGCTAATCTCCTTCTTTAAAGAGCAGGGTGTAAATCTTGTCAATATGACCGAAGGCGGTGAGGGAACTGTTGGGTTCTTTCCTTCGGAAGAAACTCGCAAGAAGCTGAGTGATATTCAAAAGAAGCTTCAAAATTCTCCTGAGCGCAAGGCATTTATTAGCAGGCTGCATACTGGTCGCAAGCGTCCTGAAGATACAAAGTTAAAGATGAGCCAGTCGATGAAGGGGAACACTAATGGAGAGGGTGGCAAAGGGAGGACTTTCTCAGAAGACCATAAAGCCAACTTAAGCGCTGCTCATAAAGGTTATGTGATGCCTGAAGAGCAAAAAGCAAAAATCCGAGAAGCAACCAAGAAGGCTCGGGCTGGGGTTAAAACTTTGGGAATGACGGGTAGGAAGCACTCACCAGAAACCTTGGAAAAAATGCGCATAGCAGCAAAAGAAAGGGAAGCCAAAAGGAGGGGGTTATCCTCCTAAATTACTTTTCATCACGACATAGCCACGATTTTTGCTTTTTAAAGCAAAAAAGCTTCTAAGACAAAATCGCCCTAGAAGCCTTCTACTATTTGGTTGCGGGGGCAGGATTTGAACCTACGACCTTCGGGTTATGAGCCCGACGAGCTGCCAGACTGCTCCACCCCGCGTCTGAAGCTGAGATTCTACCATTTTTAGGACCCCTCTGTCGAGGTTTACCTTCAATTGGTGCATAAATAGAGCGTTTTTTAGCAATAATTAGAGGCTTCAGACAGCCTGCATAAGGAGTAACATATTGCCACGCAACATGTATACAAGGCTTATTGATGTCAGTTAGTAACCCAGAATTTTCAGATTCTTCACTACTAAGACCTGTAGAGATTTCTCGACAAGATCCCGGCCATCGAAAAGGCGCATCTTTCACTTTGATGCTCGCTGCTATTGGGGTTGTGTTTGGCGATATTGGGACGAGTCCCTTATATGCATTGAAAGAGTGCTTCAGTCCGGAGCATGGCATTCCGTTCTCTACAGATGCTGTCTACGGCGTTATCTCCATGGTTTTCTGGGCTTTCGCAATCGTAGTTTCTTTGAAGTATGTTTTGTTTGTGATGCGTGCCAATAACCATGGTGAGGGCGGCATTTTGGCTCTGATGGCCTTGGCTTTACGTACCGCTCCAGCGGGCTCTAAGCGATCATTGTTAATCATCATGGCAGGAGTTTTTGGGGCCTGCATGTTTTATGGCGATGCCATTATTACGCCAGCTATATCAGTGCTATCGGCTGTAGAAGGTATGGAAGTGATTTCGCCAGACTTCACTCGCTACGTCATACCCGTAACCATTTTTATTTTGGTGATCTTGTTTGTTATTCAAAAAACAGGCACTGATGTTGTTGGAAAATTATTCGGACCAGTAATGCTGGTTTGGTTTGCAGTGATTGGTCTGATGGGCTTGCACCAGGTGGTGCAGAACCCTGCAATATTTGAAGCTATCAATCCAATGTACGCCATTCATTTTATGGATGAGCATGCGCTCCAAGGTTTTATTGTGCTTGGTGCTGTATTCCTTGTCTTGACGGGTGCCGAGGCTTTATATGCTGATATGGGGCATTTCGGTGCTAGACCAATTCGAATGGGTTGGTTCTTCATCGTCATGCCTTGCTTGATCCTCAATTATTTTGGCCAAGGCGCGATGTTCCTCAGTCATCCTGAGGCTATTACTAACCCATTCTTCTTGATGGTTCCTGAAGGTTTTGTATTTCCTTTGGTGATTCTTGCCACGCTTGCTACGGTGATTGCATCTCAGGCAGTCATCTCAGGCGCTTTCTCTATGACGAGTCAGGCCATCCTTCTTGGCTTTGTTCCGCGCATGAAAGTACGTCACACATCTGATCGAGAGATTGGTCAGATCTACATGCCTTTGGTCAATTGGACTTTATTAATTTTGGTTGTTGCTGTCGTTCTAGCGTTTAAGAAATCAGAAAATTTGGCCGCTGCCTATGGCATCGCTGTGACAACTACGATGATTGTGACCACTTTCTTGGCAGCAATTGTGATGCGAGTAGTGTGGCGTTGGAATACTTTATTGGTGACATTGGTTATCAGTGCATTCTTGATTGTTGACTTAGCATTTTTAACTGCCAACTTACTCAAAATTATGGAGGGTGGCTGGTTCCCATTATTACTTGGTGCCGCTTGTTTCTTACTGCTGATGACTTGGTATCAAGGTCGCCAACTATTGCGCCGGCGTGCAGTTGAAGAGGGTATTGAGCTCAAAGGTTTTATTGACGTCTTGATGATGAATCCTCCGCACCGTGTAGAGGGCACCGCTATTTTCTTGACTGCGCATGTTGATTACTTACCAGTTTCTTTCTTGCATAACTTAAAGCACAACCATGTTCTTCATGAGCGAGTATTTTTCTTAAAGGTCAGCATTTGGGATGTGCCTTATGTAAAAGACGAAGAGCGTATTACGCTACGAGATCTTGGGAATAATATCTATGTCGTCCGTGCTGTTTATGGCTTTAATGAAACGCCAGATATGGGTAAGATTATTGAGTTGATTGAAAAATCCTCAGGTCTTCAGTTCGACTTAATGAATACTTCATTCTTCTTGTCACGTGACACGATTGTTTCCACTGAGATTCCAGGGATGGCTTTGTGGCGTGAGCGCCTGTTCTGTTGGATGTACCAAAATGCTGGTCGTCAATCAGACTTTTTTAAGATTCCGGCCAACCGCTTGGTTGAGTTAGGCGCGAAAGTAGAGATTTGAGAGTCATTAGCCCTCTCCACTCAAAAATATTCATTGGGATATTGTTGCTCGTCTGTTCATTGAGTGGCGTGGCTTTAGCCACTCCTGCTGAAGAAGATCAATTAGAGCAGCTCGATAAGATTGAGAATGAGCTCGAGGTTCAGCGTGACTGGGCAAAATATCGCTGGGAAAAGGCTTCATCCGACTGCTATCAAAACTATTGGGTTAATTACTGCTTAGGTAGTGCTCGGGCTAATTACCGTAAAGAGATCGATCCCATTAGGGCGCAAGAAGTGGAGTTACATGAGGTTCAGCGTAAATTGCGTGAGAGCCTGAAGGATCAGCGCGACGCTAAGCGAGCTGCTGAGCGTGCAGCTCCAGAAAAGGCTGCTGAGCGCACTGCCAATCAACGCGAGTATGACGAAAAGCAAAAGGAGGCAGCAACTCGTGCAGCCGATAGAGAGCAGCGCCGTCAGGATGCGCCTAAGCGCGCACAAGAAAACAAAGCAGGCACACAGCTCGATTAATCTCGGCTGATATCAAGCGGCTATACAAAAGGGCAATACTTTGGCTAAGGTTAAAACGGTTTATATCTGTCAGTCATGTGGCGGTACATCTGCCAAGTGGCAGGGCCAATGCCCGTCATGTCAGGCATGGAATACTTTGGAAGAAGGCTTGCCTGAGGTCAGTTCCAATTCTCGTTTTCAGGGCTTAGCGCAATCCCTGCCAAGACAAAAGCTTTCCGCGATTACTGCAGAAGACTTGCCAAGATTTAGTACTGGCGTTGAAGAGTTTGATCGAGTGCTGGGTGGTGGCTTGGTTCCTGGTGGTGTTGTTTTATTAGGCGGCGATCCCGGGATTGGTAAGTCAACCTTGTTATTGCAGGCCTGTGCCGAGATGAGTGCTGCTGGCATGGACGTGCTCTATAGTAGCGGCGAAGAGTCTGCTGCGCAGATTGCGCTTCGAGCTAAACGAATTGCGCTTGATGCTCCCCAACTTGAAGTTCTTGCAGAAATCCAGTTAGAAAAATTGCTATCCATCATGGATACGGTCAAGCCTCAGGTCTTGGTAGTCGATTCTATTCAGACTTTATATTCAGAGGTGCTCAGTTCTGCGCCTGGTTCGGTTGCACAGGTAAGGGAATGTGCCGCTCAATTAACGAGGGCCGCTAAGTCCAGCGGCATTTGCGTATTGATGGTGGGCCATGTCACCAAGGATGGCCACCTCGCTGGACCACGAGTTCTCGAGCATATTGTTGATACTGTTCTTTACTTTGAAGGTGACACCCATTCTTCATTCCGTTTAGTGCGTTCGATTAAGAATCGCTTTGGTGCAGTAAATGAACTTGGCGTTTTTGCCATGACAGAAAAAGGTTTACGAGGCGTTGCTAATCCTTCGGCGATCTTCCTCTCGCAACATGCTGAGATGGTGCCTGGCGCTTGTGTCTTAGTAACCCAAGAGGGTAGTCGCCCCTTGTTGGTGGAGATTCAGGCGCTAGTAGATACAGCGCATATTCCTAACCCTAGAAGGTTGGCTGTGGGCTTAGAGCAGGCCAGGCTTGCTATGCTCCTAGCGGTATTGCATCGTCATGCTGGAGTAGCTTGTTTTGATCAGGATGTCTTTTTAAATGCAGTGGGTGGCGTCAAGATTTCTGAGCCAGCTGCAGACTTGGCTGTACTCCTAGCAATTCAGTCATCGATTCGCAATCGCGCTTTGCCAAAAGAGCTAATTGTGTTTGGTGAGGTTGGATTGGCTGGAGAAATTCGCCCATGCCCACGCGGTCAAGAGCGACTTAAAGAGGCTGCAAAGCTTGGTTTTACTATCGCCATTATTCCAAAGGCGAATATGCCTAAGGCGAAGATTCCTGGGTTGCGAGTGATACCGGTCGAGAGAATTGATCAGGCAATCGCTGCTGCTGCCGAGTTGAGCTAATTCAGCTTATTGCTTGAGTACCTAGCGTAGATCTTCTGCCTGAATTAAAAGCACTTGCTCATCACCGGCGGATACTTCCATCCAAATGGCTGGTATCTGAGGAAAAGCTTTTTTGAAGTGCTCATATTCATTGCCGATTTCAATCAGAATAGCACCTCTGTCTGTGAGGTAGTCTGGCGCTGCTGCAATAATGCGTCTGATTAAATCCATCCCGTCATCACCACCAGCTAAAGCAAGGGCAGGCTCTGCATGATATTCAGCGGGCAGAGAATTCATAGAGCTTGAGTTGACGTAAGGTGGGTTGCAGACAATTAAATCAAAACGATTTTCGTCATTAGGCTCTTCTAGCGCATCCCATAGATCGCCGCTTAGTAATTCCACTTGATTGCTCAAGCCGTGGCGATCAAGATTTCGTGAAGCTACTGAAAGCGCCGGCATACTAATGTCACATGCTGTTACATGGATATCAGGACAAGATAGTGCCAATATGATTGCTAATGAGCCGTTGCCTGTACAGAGATCCAATGCATTGCCATCGGCTGGCAACCAAGTTTCTAGTGAGCCATTAACGATGAGTTCTGCAATCCAGGAGCGGGGCACAATACTTTGTTCGCTACAGAAAAAAGGCACACCCATCAGCCAGGCTTCGCCCAATATATAGGCTAAGGGTTTGCGACTCTCGATGCGAGTCTGCGCAACTTGCAAGGCATTTTGATATTGATCGGGTGTAATGGTTTGATCTAGCTGATCAAGCGCATCCGCTGGGCTGATCTCTAGTTGTTTGCTGGCAATCCACAGCGCTTCGCTTTGGGCATCAATGGCGCCATGGCCATAATGCAAGTCTGCCGTCTCTAGTCTTTGTGCAACTTGATCGATGCACTGATTTAAGGTGACTGCTTGAGAAGGCTCAGGGTCCATAATGACTTGGTTGGATTATTGAATTAAGCGATCAGCTGCTCAAGGGTCTTGCGGTAAATATTTTTAAGAGGCTCTACATCGTCAACAATGACACACTCATTAATCTTATGGCTTGTGGCATTGAGAGGGCCGAACTCTACAACCTCTTTGCAAATCTTAGCAATAAAGCGGCCATCGCTTGTGCCACCAGTAGTAGAGAGCTCTGTATCAATTTGGGTTTCTGCTTTGATGGCATTGCGCAAGGCATTTGCAAGCTCACCATTGCCAGTGATAAATGGACTACCACCCAAAACCCAATCGATTTCAAAATCGAGATTGTTGGACTTGAGGATGCGTTCAAGGCGCTCGCGTAATTGCTCAGGTTTACTCTCAGTGGAGAAACGGAAATTGAAATCGACTACCAACTCATTAGGAATCACATTGTTCGCGCCTGTGCCAGCATGAATATTGGAGATTTGGAAACTGGTGGGCTGGAAGTATTCATTGCCTTGATCCCATTCGGTTTCAACCAATTGCTGGATCGCAGGAGCAGTGATATGAATTGGATTTATACCAAGATGGGGGTAGGCGATATGCGCCTGAATGCCTTTGACCCTCAACTTGCCTGAGAGTGATCCGCGACGACCATTCTTAATCATGTCGCCGATGTTATCTACCGAAGTAGGTTCGCCAATCACGCAATAGTCCAGGCGTTGCCCATGTTTTTGCAAGCGCTCACACATGATGACGGTGCCATCATTTGCTGGCCCCTCTTCATCACTAGTGATCAGGAAGGCAATAGAGCCAGCGTGATTAGGGTGGGTAATAACAAACTCTTCGGTAGCCACAACAAAACCAGCGAGAGAGGTTTTCATATCAGCAGCGCCGCGACCATATAACAAGCCATCACGAATGGTGGGTGTAAATGGATCACTGTCCCACTTGTCGAGTGGACCGGTTGGCACCACATCGGTATGGCCGGCAAACATTAAGACTTTGCCCTGATCGCCAGCCGCACCTTGTTTGATTGCCCAAAGATTGGTGACCTGGAAACTCTCCGGACCACTAACGATACTTTCAGTATGAAAGCCAACCTCTTGAAGTCGCTTAGCAATTAAATCCTGGCACCCACCATCGGCAGGCGTCACTGAACGGCAGGCGATAAGGGCCTCAGTTAGGTCAAGAGTGGCACTCATATTGTTATCTGATGCTCGACTTAATCGCGGAGTAATTCGTTGATGGCGGTTTTGGCTCTGGTTTGAGCATCAACCTTTTTCACGATGATTGCCGCATATAAGCTGTACTTGCCACAAGCGGAAGGTATTGAACCAGGAACCACAACTGAGCCAGCAGGAACGCGGCCGTAATGCACTTCACCAGTTTCACGGTCATAAATCTTGGTGCTTTGACCAATATAGACACCCATGGACAGCACGGCGTTCTCTTCGATGATTACGCCCTCAACCACTTCGGAGCGTGCGCCGATGAAGCAGTTATCTTCAATAATGACTGGGCCAGCCTGAATCGGCTCCAAAACACCACCAATACCAACGCCGCCAGATAGGTGCACGTTTTTGCCGATTTGGGCACAAGAGCCTACTGTGGCCCAGGTATCAACCATGGTGCCTTCACCTACATAAGCACCAATATTGACGTAAGAGGGCATTAAAACAGCGTTTTTCCCAATAAATGAGCCGCGGCGAGCCATTGCTGGTGGTACAACGCGGAAGCCGCCCTTGGCAAAGTCTTCAGCAGTGTAGTTTTCGAACTTGCTTGGAACCTTGTCGTAGAACTGGGTATAGCCACCAGCACCCATTGGTTTATTGTCTTCAAGGCGGAAAGAAAGCAGGACGGCCTTCTTAACCCATTGATTTACTTCCCACTTGCCAACGCTAAGGCGCTCGGCAACGCGGATATTCCCCGCATTAAGGCCCTCTAGGACGGCGGCAACCGCGTTACGGATCTCAGTAGGAGCAGACTCAGGTGAGAGGTTTGCGCGGTTTTCCCAGGCTTGTTCGATGATGCTTTGTGGTGATTGGCTCATGCTTTTCAGTTAACTATCAGATTGTTAAGGGGTTTTGACCCTGAAGGTAGATTTATCATTATATCGATGGGGCAAAAAGCCGTGCGAGAAGCTTTAAGCTTGCTATCATCTTCCCACTTTAGTCTTAATTTTTACCCCCTTATTTGAACCCCTTTTTTACCCTATAAAGTACGCCGTGCAACTGAAATCCATCAAACTTTCCGGCTTTAAGTCTTTCGTCGATCCAACCCATTTTGAAATGCCAGGTCAATTGATCGGTGTTGTGGGCCCTAATGGTTGCGGAAAGTCGAACATCATTGACGCCGTCCGTTGGGTTTTGGGTGAGTCTCGCGCCAGCGAATTACGCGGCGAATCCATGCAAGACGTGATTTTTAATGGCTCGGGTTTGCGCAAGCCATCAGGTCGCGCTAGTGTTGAGCTAATTTTTGATAATGCGGATGGTCGCGCACAGGGCCAGTGGAGCGCATTTACCGAATTGGCAGTAAAGCGTGTTTTAACTCGCGACGGTAACTCTAGTTATTACGTGAACAACCAAGTAGTGCGCCGTAAAGACATTCAAGATATTTTCTTGGGTACCGGTATGGGTCCAAGAGGCTACGCCATTATTGGTCAAGGTACGATCAATCGCATCTTGGAAGCCAAGCCAGAAGAACTACGTGTGTTCTTGGAAGAAGCGGCCGGCGTTTCTAAATATAAAGAGCGCCGCAAAGAGACTGCATCACGTCTCGAGGATACGCGAGAGAACTTAGTGCGCGTTGAAGATATTCTTCGCGAACTCGATCAACAACTAACACGCCTAGAAAAGCAGGCAACGGTTGCTGAGCGTCATGCAGAGCTTTCTACTGAAATGAAGTCTCAACAGCAGTTACTCTGGTTTGTGCGTCAAACCGAGTCTGGTAAAGAGCAAGAGCGTCATGCCAATGGTATCCGTGAGACCCAAGTAAACCTGGAAGAGCAGACAGCAAAATTGCGTCATGCCGAAACTGAGCTCGAGACGATGCGGACACAGCAGTACGCATTACAAGATAAAGTTTCAGAGGCGCAAGGTGATTTGTACCAAACCAACTCTGATGTGAGTCAGGTTGAGTCCCAGATTCATTATGTACAAGAAGCGCGTCAACGCCTGCAACAACAAACCCAAGATTTACACGCGCAGTTGCAGCGCTGGACAGTGCAAGAAACAGATGCTGCACAAGCTCAACGCACTGCAGAGCATGAGCTCAGCATTGCTTCTGAAAAAGAACAGTCTTTATTGGTAGACCTCAATGGCATAAAAGATCAAATGCCTGGCCATGAAGAGGCTTATCAAGTTAGCGCAAGAACGTTAAATGATGCGCGCGAAAGCTTGGCTACTATCGAGCAACGTTTAGCCAGTTTAGGTGAGCGCACCAGAGCTATCGTTGCGCAGTTAGAAGAATTAAAAGGGCGCGAAGCGCGTCTTAATGGTGAGTTGGCTGGAATGCGCAAGCCAGATGCAGAGGCATTACAGATGGCCTTGGATCGGCATTCGATGGCGCAGCGCAAAGTAGAAGAATCTAGACAGCGCGCTGGTGAAGCTCAGCAACGCGTACCGGCTGCAGATGAAGCGCGGAATACAGCTCAACAACAAATTCAAGTGGCTAACCAGGATTTAGCACAAACAGAAGCGAAGTTAACTGCATTGACTGCCTTGCAAGCTAGTGTGCAGGCTCAAGGAAAAATTGGCCCGTGGCTTGAAAGTAAGGGCCTCAAAGAGAGCAAGCGTCTCTGGCAAGAATTAAAGGTTGAGAGTGGCTGGGAAGCTGCTTTGGAATCTGTTTTACGCGAACGTCTTGCAGCAGTTACCGCAAAGAATGTTCAAGAAACTTTAGCTTTAGCGAATGACGCACCGCCAAGCCGTTTGGCAATCTTATTAACCGAAGAGATTTCTCCTGCGCATACTGCCGTGCCGGCGGATTTCACTCCACTATTAAGTAGAGTGCAGAGTGCGGGGGCGCCAAGAGTCTCTGCGGTTTTACAAGAATGGCTCGACAACATTTATATAGCCGATAGCCTTGAAGATGCTTTGCATCGTCGTGAAAAGTTACCAGCAGGTGGTGCACTTGTTACACAGCAGGGCCATTTGGTTAGTCGTGTTGGTGTGCAGTTATATGCCGCCGATTCTGAACAAGCCGGAATGTTGGCGCGCGCTCAAGAGATGGAGGGTCTCGAAAAGCAATTACGGGCACAGCGGTTAATTCAGAGTGAGTTGCAAGGTGAGCTAGATCAATGCATTGCCAATTACCAGGCTGCTCACCAAACTGCCGAGCAGACTCGCATCAATGCAGAGCATGCCGTGCAAGAAGCACATGGTTTTGAAGTTGAAAGAATGCAACTGACTCAGGCAGAAGAGCAATATAGTCAGCGAGCTGCGCAGATTCAAGGTGAATTAACTGAGTTAAGTGGGCAAATGGAGCAGTTGGCCATTACTCACGAGCAATCCTCATCTGAACTACTTCAATCTGAGGAATCAAAACAAGGGCTACAAGAAGGTCTGGCAGTTGCTCAAGAGAAGCTCGAACTTGCAACACAAGAGAGAGATCGTTTACGTGAGTCCTTACGTGTTGCTGAAATGTCAGCGCAAGAAGCTGCGTTTGCAACCCGTTCTTTGCAGCAACGCATTGCTGACTTGCAGCGTGATCAAAGCACCGCGCGCACCCAGATCATGGAGATTCAAGATAAACATGCTCTCGCTGAGCAAGAACTTGAAACTCTCAGTGATGAAGAGGCGCAAGATAAATTACAAGGCCTATTGCTTGCCCGTAGTGCACGTGAGGCTGCTTTAGCCAATGCGCGTACCGAGCAGGATGCTTTATTGCATCAACTGCGCGAGGCCGATGAGGCACGTATGCAAATTGAGCGTAGCTTGCAGCCGATGCGTGACAAAGTAGTTGACCTCCAACTGCGTGAGCAGGCTGCTCGTTTGAACTTCGAGCAGTTTGCAACTTTGCTATCTGATGCTGAAGCTGACTTAATAGCGCTTGAAGCGAACTTTAGTGTTGATCTCAAAGTCGGCGCCTTGCAAACTGAAGTGAATCGTCTGAGTGCAGAGATTCAATCGCTTGGTCCAGTCAACATGGCTGCGCTGGATGAGTTGTCAAGCTCACGTGAACGTAAGCAATTCTTAGATGCTCAGTCTGCTGACTTGAATGAAGCAATGCAGACTCTGACGGATGCGATTGCCAAGATTGATGCCGAGACTCGTGACTTGTTACAGGGTACCTTTGACCAAGTGAATATGCATTTCGGTAAATTGTTCCCTGAGTTATTTGGCGGTGGCCATGCTGAATTGGTAATGACTGGCGAAGAGATTTTGGATGCTGGCGTTCAAGTGATGGCACAACCTCCAGGTAAGAAAAATAGCTCTATTTACCTGCTTTCTGGTGGTGAGAAGGCGTTGACTGCGATTGCTTTAGTGTTCTCTCTATTCCTCCTCAATCCTGCACCGTTCTGCCTCTTGGACGAGGTCGACGCACCATTGGATGATGCAAATACCTTGCGCTATGCCCAGCTAGTCGCCAAAATGTCAGATAAGACGCAGTTTTTGTTTATCTCTCATAACAAGATCACTATGGAAATAGCCCATCAGTTAATTGGTGTCACGATGCAAGAGCAGGGTGTTTCCCGAATTGTGGCGGTGGATATTTCTTCTGCTGTATCGATGGTGGAGGCTGCTTAAGTGTCACTAGAGCAAATCATGACAATCCTAGGTTTGTCTGAGTTGCAATTTGCGCTTGCTGTGATTGGTTTACTGATTTTGATAGCAGTTGCTATTCTGAATTTTAAATATGCACGCGCTCGTCGCAAAGGAAGAGAGCAAAGCAATTTCTCTCTAGATGAGCATTTTGTTCGAGAGCCAAGTTTTGGTGGAGCCTCTTCTTCAGATGCTCAAGCACGAACAGAGCCCGGTTTCTCGGAATCTTTGATGCCAACGATTGCGCCAGCGCAAAAGCATGCCATTGATCCTCGGATTGACTGCGTGATTACCTTGCGTTTCGATGAGCCAATTAGTGGTGCTGAAATCTTAGATGAAATCAATGCGTGGTCTGATCTGGACGGACAATCCACTGCAAAGTGGATGTGCGAAGGCTTGAATGCAGATATAGACGCCGCGGAAGACTGGGAAGAGTTGCGTGAAGAAGCTTCTTATGCCGAATTGCAATTAGCTATTCAATTAGCAAGTCGTATCGGACCCATAGGTGTCTTAGAGCTATCCGACTTTTGCTCACGCGCACAAGCACTTGCCGAAACTTTGGGCTCACAGATTGATATGCCAAGTGTTAATACGATGCTTGAGGGTGCAAAAGAGTTGGACGCTATGGCCGCAGAGAGTGATATCCAATTAAGTATTAATGTGCTGTTCGATGAGAAACTTTCGTGGTCGGCTCTGCAGGCTCTGATGCTGCAGAGAGGATTTCGGCTAGCCTCCAATGGCAGACAGTTTGATTTCTTTGGAAATGATCAATTACTTTTCAATAGCGCCGATGTAGATCCTAGTGCTCCAGTAAGCCAACTGACATTACTCTTAGAAGTTCCTTTGGTTGACCATGAGCAACGCCCCTTCGAGAGAATGTTGGGCGAAGGTATTGAGATTGCTCAATCAGTTCATGGACGCTTGGTTGATGACAATGGTATTAATCTCACGGAAGCTGCAGTAGTCAGTATTCGTCAGCATTTGGATGCCTTGTACGCCAATCTTGAGAAGAGTGGCGTTGCTGCTGGCTCTTCCACCGCAAGTCGATTATTCAGCTAAGGAAGCGCTTTGCAGTCCTCTAGTCCGACACATTTAGCGGATCGTTACGCTTTCTTGCAAGAAGAACTTGCCCGTCTAGAGCATGCTTACTATGTGCTTGATGCGCCCATACTCCCCGATATTGAATATGACCGCTTATATCGAGAAATGCTTGAGATTGAGGTTATTCATCCAGAATGGGTTAGCTCCGAATCTCTTTCACAGCGTGTAGGTGGCACCGCCCTCAAAGAATTTGATTCTGTTCAGCATGCTGTGCCAATGCTGTCTCTCAACAATGCTTTCGAGGATGCAGAACTCATTGCCTTTGATCGTCGCTGCAGGGAGGGCTTGCATACCGAGCACGTCGACTATGCAGGTGAACTCAAGTTTGACGGCCTAGCCATTTCGCTGCGTTATGAAAATGGTTCCCTAGTCAGGGCTGCTACCCGAGGTGATGGCGCTAGTGGTGAAGATGTCACTACCAATATCAAAACCATTCGGGCAATTCCTCTAAAGCTATTGGGAAAAAATATACCTGCAGTGTTAGAAGTTCGTGGCGAAGTCTTTATGTATCTCAAAGACTTTCAGAAAATGAATCAACAAGCTGCAACTCTTGGTGAAAAAGAATTCGCTAATCCGCGTAATGCCGCGGCAGGTAGCTTGCGTCAATTGGATTCGAAGATTACCGCTAAGCGGCCATTATCTTTCTTTGCTTATGGCTTAGGAGCTCTAGAGCCACAATCCTGGCTACCGGCTACACATGAAGAACTGCTTAATGCTTATGTAGAGCTGGGCTTACCAGTGTGTCCTGAGCGACGGGTTCTGAAGTCAGTTGCAGAAATCCTTTCCTTCTATAACGAGATTGGTGCCAAACGTGATTCTTTGCCATATGACATTGATGGAGTGGTCTACAAGGTCAACTCTTTTGCACAGCAAGCTAAGTTAGGCTTTGTTTCTCGGGCCCCACGTTTTGCTCTGGCACATAAGTACCCAGCGCAAGAAGCCTTAACTACTGTTTTGAGTATCGATGTGCAGGTAGGTCGCACGGGTGCAATTACTCCAGTAGCAAGACTTGCTCCAGTTGAGGTCGGTGGCGTCACTGTAACGAATGCCACACTTCACAATGAAGATGAAGTGAAACGTAAGGATGTGCGCGTTGGCGATACAGTCTCAATCAGAAGAGCGGGCGATGTGATTCCCGAGGTCGTATCCGTGATTAAAGAACGTAGACCAGCAGATGCAGCAGAATTCACAATGCCAATTCGCTGTCCAGTATGCGACTCTCATATTGAGCGCTTGGCTGATGAAGCGGTTGCGCGTTGCAGTGGCGGACTCTTTTGTGGCGCCCAGCGCAAGCAGGCGCTGATTCATTTTGCCCACAGAAGAGCATTGGATATTGAAGGTTTAGGAGAGAAGATTGTTGATCAGTTGGTAGATCAAAACCTAGTCAGAACCCCGGCCGATCTCTATCGCCTTGGATTTACGGCCCTAGCCAATCTAGAGCGTATGGGCGATAAATCTGCTGATAACCTGATTCAAGCGATTAACAAGTCCCGCAATACCAGTCTTGCTAGGTTTATTTTTGCCTTGGGTATTCGCCATGTGGGAGAAACTACCGCAAAAGACTTGGCCAACCATTATCAATCGATGCATGCCGTAATGGACGCCACCTTAGAAGACCTCTTAACGGTTAAGGATGTTGGTCCGGTAGTAGCCGACTCCATCGTTAGCTTTATGGAAGAAGTACATAACCGCGAAGTGATTGAGCAACTTTTAGCTTCTGGTATGCAGTTATCTGTTGAAGAAAAGATCATTAGTGCCGCGGTAGCAGGAAAGACTTTTGTTCTGACGGGGACTTTCCCAACCATGACTCGCGACGAAGCAAAAGATTTACTGGAAAAGGCCGGCGCTAAAGTTGCCGGCTCTGTATCAAAGAAGACAGACTATGTTGTTGCTGGATCAGATGCCGGTAGCAAGCTCACCAAGGCTGAGGAGCTGGGCATTGCCGTCATAGATGAAGCGGCGATGCTAGAACTCCTAAGTTCCTAAAACTTCCAGTAGCTCTGTCTCTAACTGGATCTGTAGCTTTGGATTCTTGCTTAGATTTGCCGCATCCAGAAGCAGTACGTCTTCAACACGTTCACCCAAGGTATTAATTCTGGCTGTATGCAATGAAACTTGATGTTTTGCTAATACCCGAGAGATTGCATAGAGCAATCCAGTGCGATCACTTGCGGATAAGGAGAGGGAATAGTACTGACCTCTTTCATCTGGAGCGATGTGCACCCTAGCTTGAATTGGGAAACTGCGAGACTGTCTCGAAAGGCGTCCCATACTTGGATTGGGTAAGGCATCAGTGCTTTGTAGGGCTTCAGTAAGTTCATATTCAACCAATTGAATCAGATCTCGATAACTGCCACCTTCGTCCACTAAATTACTGCCGGAGATTTGGAAGGTATCTAATGCATATCCGTGGCGCGTGGTATGAATGCGAGCATCCCAAATAGAGAAGCCATGGCGTTCAAAGTAAGCGCAAATACGGGCGAATAAATCTTCCTGATCTTTGACATACACGGCGATTTGCAAACCTTCGCCGATAGGAGAGAGGCGAGCGCAGACGATCGGTGTATCGCTATCTACTTTATTAAAGAGGTGGCGTGTGAGCCACGCAATATCAGCGGCATCTTGTCTGAGGAAAAAGCCAACATCTAATTGATTCCACAACTCTTCGTATTTAGCATCTTCAATACCGTAGAGACGCAATTTACTGCGGGACTCTTCTTGATGTTGTGCAAGCTCTGAAGAAGCATCCGGCTTTGCTCCGCCCAAGACGCGCAGGGTCAAGCGATACAGGTCCTCTAGGAGCTTGCCTTTCCAGGCATTCCATACCTTAGGGCTAGTGCCACGTACATCGGCAACTGTTAATAAGTAAAGGGCGGTAAGGTGGCGCTCATCACCCACTTTTTTGGCAAATCCTTTGATGACATCTGGATCGGTAAGGTCTTGTTTCTGAGCTACTTGGCTCATATTGAGATGTTCAGAAACTAACCACACTAATAATTCTGTATCAGTCTTATCAAGTCCATGCTCTCTCGCAAACTTGCGCGTATCTGCCTTCCCTAAAACTGAGTGGTCACCACCGCGGCCTTTAGCAATATCGTGAAAGAGTGCCGCAATCACCAAAAGCCAAGGCTTTTCAAAATGGGCGATAAGTCTGCTGCAGAAGGGAAACTCATGGGTATGCTCAACCACCATAAAGCGCCGCACATTACGTAGCACCATCAAGATGTGCTGGTCTACTGTGTACACATGAAATAAATCATGCTGCATTTGACCAACGATTCTTCTAAATGCCGGTAAGTAACGACCCAAAACACTCGTGCGGTTCATCAAATGAAATGTGCGGCTGACGCCTTCAGGTTGTTTCAGGATCTCCATAAAGAGAGCTCTGTTAACAGGGTCTGAGCGCCACTTGCTACCCATAGTCTGTCGGGCGTTGTACAGCGCCCTAAAGATCGTAGCGGATAGACTTTTGACATTGGCTGTTTGCGCAAATGCGAGGAATGTTCTCAGGATTTGTTCGGGGTGCTTTTGGTATAGCTGAGGATCTGTGATGTCGAGTACACCCTGACGCTCAATAAAATATTCATTTCCTTCGCCAGGAATTGGGCGGATTGTTTTAGATTCTTGAGAAAAGAGTAGCGCCTCAATATTTTGCAGGAGCACGTCATTTAATTGGGTTACTGCTTTTGCAGCCCAATAGTAGCGACGCATAATGGCTTCACTCGCCAGACGAGAAGAGTCTTCAGTAATGCCCATGGCTTTTGCTAGCGGGGCTTGTAGGTCAAATGCCAAGACATCCTGTCTGCGTCCAGCAAGTAAATGCAAATTAGCACGCAGGGTTTCTAGGAATTTCTGGTTGCGATTGAGCTCTGTTAACTCTCTTTGTGTGAGTAATCCAGCTTGGTGTAAATCCTTAAAGGTATTACCAAGCAACGCAGCTTTACTAACCCAGGAGATGACTTGAAGATCACGCAAACCACCTGGACTCTCTTTGCAGTTGGGTTCGAGTGAATAGGGTGTGTCTTGATATTTATAGTGACGCTGAATCTGTTCTGCTAACTTGGCTTGGAAAAAAGCTTTTGGATCCAGAGAAGATTCAAATGCTTTGGAAAATTCTTTAAAGAGCGTTGTCTTGCCACAAATAAGGCGCGCTTCCAGTAATGAGGTGCGAACGGTAATGTCTTGCTCTGCCTCGCTGACACATTCGGCAACTGTTCTGACGGAGGAGCCAATCTCCAGGCCGGTATCCCAGCAATACGCAACAAACTTTTCAATCTTGCTTGATAAGACTTCTGCAATGAGTTTTTGATTATCTGGAAGCAGAATCAAAATATCGATATCGGAAAAAGGAAATAGCGCTCCTCTACCAAAGCCGCCAACCGCAACCAGGGTAGCTTCATTATTTAAGTCACATGAGCTCCATAAGTTCATTAAGAGTTGATCGCTTAATTTACTGAGTTGCTTAGTCAGTTTTGTGACGGATTGGTGTTCACGAAATTCTGCATAGGCAAGTTCACGGGCGGAGCGTAAGCTCTTCGCATCATGAATTGGCGCCAACGGTTGCACAGCCTTAGTCATCTACTTAAACGTTTGCGAGAGTGGGTCTAAAGGACAATCCTTTAACGCAATCGGGCGGAGGGTTGCTGCCTTCAGACCAGGTGAGTACCTCTACGCCAGTGGCAGTAACCAAGAGGGTGTGTTCCCATTGCGCAGAAAGGCTGCGATCTTTGGTTTTGACTGTCCACTGATCTGGCATGGTGCGAATATCACGGCGCCCAGCATTAATCATGGGTTCAATCGTAAAGGTCATGCCTGCTTCTAATTTTTCACCGGTACCAGGGCGTCCGTAATGCAGAATTTGAGGATCTTGATGAAACACTTTGCCGATGCCGTGGCCACAGTATTCACGCACAATGGAATAGCCTGCTTTTTCAGCATGCGTTTGGATTACGTGACCGATATCACCTAATGTCGCGCCAGGTTTAACTTGAGCAATGCCAAGCCAGAGGCACTCATATGTGATTTGGGTCAGGCGTTTTGCCATCACGGAAACTTCGCCAACCATAAACATGCGACTGGTATCGCCGTAGTAGCCGTCCGGTGTAATGACTGTAATGTCTAGGTTGACTACGTCGCCCACCTTCAAAATCTTCTCCCCCGGAATGCCATGACAAATCACGTCATTGACGGAGGTGCAAATAGAGGCTGGAAAAGGGGGGTAGCCAGGTGGCTGGTAATTAAGTGGGGCAGGAATCGTTTTTTGGACATTCAGCATGTACTCATGGCAGATGCGATCCAGCTCACCGGTACTCACCCCGGGCTTCACATGTGGCGTTACATGATCCAGAACTTCGCTGGCTAAGCGGCCGGCTTCGCGCATCCCTTGGATGTCTTTTTCTGCGGTAAATACACTATTCATGCCTTGATTATCAACGACTTGGCAGATTTCAGTTTGTGACAAATGCCTAATTTTTAAGCATATTGCTTATTTTGGTGCAGGTTTTCAGTGAAAGGTGAGGGGTTAAGGGTGGGTAGGGCTAGCTAGATCCTTGATATTTAAGCTATAATTTCGGTCTCAGGTCTATTTTGGACTTGAAATCGCGAGTTGGGCCTTCCAGGGTGGCACTTTTTAGTGCAGCTAGGACCCAACTTTAGAACACAACCCTTAGGAGAAGTTATGTCAGTAACTATGCGTCAAATGCTGGAAGCCGGTTGCCATTTTGGTCACCAAACCCGTTTCTGGTCCCCAAGAATGGCCCCTTATATTTTCGGCCATCGCAACAAAATCCACATCATCAATTTGGAAAAAACATTGCCAATGTTTCAGGACGCCCTGAAATTTGCAAAACAAATTGCTGCTAATCGTGGCACGATTTTATTTGTTGGTACAAAGCGCCAATCACGTGAAATCATTGCTGAAGAAGCTGCACGTGCTGGTATGCCTTATATCGACAGTCGTTGGTTGGGTGGTACGCTCACCAACTTCAAAACTGTTAAAGGTTCACTGAAGCGTTTAAAAGACATGGCAGTTGCTAAAGAAGCTGGCGACTGGGAAAAGCTTTCCAAGAAGGAAGCTTTGACTAACGACCGTGATCTCGACAAATTGCAAAAAGCACTTGGCGGTATTCAGGATCTGAATGGCGTTCCTGATGCCATTTTCGTAGTGGACGTTGGCTATCACAAGATTGCTATTACTGAGGCTAACAAGCTTGGCATTCCAGTAATCGCCGTGGTTGATACCAACCACTCACCAGAAGGCATTGATTACATCATTCCTGGTAATGATGACTCAAGCAAAGCTGTTCTTCTCTACACTCGCGGTATTGCTGATGCGATCCTCGAAGGTAAATCAAACTCTGTTCAAGAAATCTTGACAGCCGTTAAAGAAGGCGAAGAAGAGTTTGTTGAAGAAGGGAAAGCTGAATAATGGCCGCTATTACCGCTGCAATGGTTGGCGAATTACGCGCCAAAACTGATGCTCCGATGATGGAGTGCAAAAAAGCTTTAACCGAGGCTGATGGTGATATGGCTAGAGCAGAAGAAATTCTGCGTGTAAAGCTGGGTAGCAAGGCTGGTAAAGCTGCTTCCCGCGTTACTGCTGAAGGTATTGTTGCTTCATTCATCAACGGCACTACTGGTGCTTTGCTTGAAGTGAACTGCGAAACCGATTTCGTTTCGAAGAACGATGACTTCTTGGCATTCGCAAACGAGTGTGCAAAGATGATTGCTGAACAGAACCCATCTGACGTAGCTGCTTTATTGGCCTTGCCGATGAACGGTTCAACTGTGGATGAAGTTCGCAGCGCCTTGATCGGTAAGATTGGCGAAAACATCATGCCACGTCGCTTCAAGCGTTTTGCTGGTAGCAATAAGCTGGTTTCTTATCTCCACGGTGCTCGTATTGGCGTGACGGTTGAGTTTGAGGGTGATGAGACGGCTGCTAAAGACGTATCAATGCATATTGCTGCAATGAAGCCAGTAGCTTTGTCTATGGCCGACGTTCCTGCTGAAGCAATTGCTATTGAACGGAGTGTTGCCGTTCAAAAAGCTGCTGAATCTGGCAAGCCACCTGAGATTGTTGAAAAGATGGTTGAGGGTTCTATTCAGAAGTTCCTCAAAGAGGTGTCTTTATTAAACCAAACTTTCGTGAAAAACGATAAGCAAACTGTTGAGCAAATGCTTAAGGCTGCTAATACGACAATCAAGGGTTTCACCATGTTTGTTGTAGGTGAGGGCATTGAGAAGCGTCAGGATGACTTTGCGGCTGAAGTAGCCGCCCAGGTTGCCGCTGCTAAAGCAACTGCTTAAATGATTTGGCTGGGGCAATCCCAGTCTTAGTAATGCTCAAAAGGGCATAGGAACCTCAGTTTCTATGCCCTTTTGTTTTATCCGGCTTAAGACCTTTATAATTTGCTGGAGATATTAAAAAGTACTTAAAGATCAATAAGCTAAGTTGTAAATGACTTGGCAAATTACGGAAAACAGGAAACCATGCCAGCCTACAAACGCGTCCTACTTAAACTATCTGGTGAAGCCCTTATGGGGGATGATGCCTTTGGCATTAATCCAGTCACGATTGACGCCATGGTCGCTGAAATAGCAGAGGTAGTGGGTAGCGGGGTGGAGTTGGCTATCGTTATCGGTGGCGGCAATATTTTCCGCGGTGTGGCGGGTGGGGCAGCCGGCATGGATCGAGCCACAGCTGATTACATGGGAATGTTGGCAACCATGATGAACTCACTGGCCTTACAAGATGCTTTGCGACAAAAAGGCGTTGAGGCGCGAGTCCAGTCTGCCTTGCGTATGGATCAAGTGGTTGAGCCGTATATTCGCCCAAGAGCGATTCGTGCGATGAGCGAAGGTAAAGTTGTTATTTTTGCAGCAGGTACTGGCAATCCATTTTTTACCACTGATACTGCAGCCGCTTTGCGCGGTGCTGAAATGGGTGTCGAGATCATGCTTAAGGCCACTAAAGTGGATGGCATTTATAGCGCCGATCCAGTAAAGGATCCTACCGCTACCTTGTACAAGACTATTACCTTTGATGAAGCCCTCATTAAGAACTTGCAGGTTATGGACGCAACTGCGTTTGCATTATGCAGAGACCGCAAGTTGCCAATCAAAGTATTTTCAATTCTTAAGCCAGGCGCCTTGATGCGCGTGGTTCGGGGTGAGCCTGAAGGCACACTAGTACACGTTTAATAGGAGGCTTGATGTCCGCAGCAGAAATTAAATCCACTACCGATCAAAAGATGCACAAGTCTCTTGATGCTTTAAAAACCAATTTAGCGAAGATTCGCTCTGGACGTGCTAACCCTGGAATTCTGGAACACATTCAAGTCGATTATTACGGCAATCCAACGCCATTAAGTCAGGTGGCTAGCTTGGGCTTAGCGGATGCTCGCACTATCAACGTTCAACCATTTGAAAAAACCATGGTTGCGGCGATTGAAAAAGCGATTCGTGATTCTGATTTAGGGCTAAATCCGGCATCTCAGGGAACAGTAATTCGCGTACCAATGCCAGCTTTAACGGAAGAGCGCCGTCGTGATTTAACCAAGGTAGTTAAAAACGAGGGTGAAGAAACCAAGATTGCCGTACGCAATTTACGTCGCGATGCCAATGAGCACCTTAAGCGCTTAACGAAAGATAAAGAAATCTCTGAAGATGAAGAGCGTCGCGCTACCGATGAAATCCAGAAGATGACTGATAAGGCCGTAATCGACGTTGACAAGATCGTTTCTGAAAAAGAAAAAGAGATCATGACGGTTTAGTAACCTGATTGATTGAATTCTTTATTCTGTTTTTATGACCCTACACGCTAGCTCTACCTTGGTCGTTCCTGAGGTGAGCACTATTCCTCGTCATGTGGCGATTATTATGGATGGCAATGGCCGCTGGGCAAGTAAACGTCACATGCCGCGTGTAGCAGGACATGCTGAAGGCTTGAGCGCTGTTAGAAAAATTGTCGAAGAGTGTCGCCGTATCGGTGTTGAGTATCTAACGGTGTTTGCCTTTAGCTCCGAGAATTGGCGTCGCCCACCAGAAGAAGTGGGTTTCCTCATGAAGCTGTTTCTGAAATCCCTTAAAGGTGAAGTGGGGCGTCTTGCTGAGAATGATATTTCTCTCCGCTTGATTGGGGATTTAAGTCGCTTTGATTCTGCAATTCAAGAGATGGTGCAGTTTTCCGAAGAGAAGACCGCGGGCTGCAAGAGTTTGACCTTTACGATTGCAGCGAATTACGGTGGTCGTTGGGATATTTTGCAAGCCATGCGTCGCTGCCTTGATGCTAATCCAAACTTAACTTCTGAACAAATCACCGAAGAGTTATTGCAGCCGCATTTATCGATGGCTTATGCGCCAGAGCCTGACTTATTTATACGGACTGGTGGAGAGCAGCGGGTGAGTAACTTCTTATTATGGCAACTCGCTTATACCGAGCTGTACTTTACCGATATTCTGTGGCCTGATTTTAATGAAGCTGAATTACATAAAGCTTTCGAATGGTTTGGTCAGCGAGAGCGTCGTTTCGGTCGAACAAGTGCTCAGCTTGTGCCGCAAGCAATGAGCGATGCAGTTTGATCCAATTCCAGAAAACAAAATGCTAAAGACCCGAATCATTACTGCCACTATTCTGCTGGCAGTCCTTTTGCCTATCCTTTTTTTACTCCCAGCAATTTACCTAAGCGCTTTTTTTCTCTTGACCGTTTTGCTTGCTGCATGGGAGTGGAGTCGCTTAATTACGCCAGGATCTCGTCGCGGAGAAATCATCTACCCTATATTTTGCTTGATGATCATCTTGGGTTTATTGGCCCTCAATAATCCAGTATGGCAATTTGCTTTGTTAGCTCTTGCTGTGATGTTTTGGTTCTTTAATGCCCCTTTTATGCTTGCAAGAGGCTTAAATCTTCCCCTAGATAAGTGGCGTTACTTCTATTCCATTTTGGGATTGATTTTGCTCCCAGCCACTTGGTTCGCTCTGATCTTTTTGCGGGAGATTGGTTTAACTTTTCTGTTATCGACAATGGTATTGGTATGGATTGCTGATATTGGCGCCTACTTTGTGGGGAAGGCTTTCGGCAAGCATCGCTTAGCTGCGCAAATTAGTCCCGGTAAATCTATTGAAGGGGCCTTAGGCGGCCTCCTGCTTTGTTATGGATATGCAGTTTCCTGTGTTTTCTTTTTACCGCTGGATTCCACATTATTTGGCGCTTGGGCAATTCGTTATGGCTGGCTGCCAATGCTGTTAATGGTAACTGTCTTAACTGCCTTTAGTATCTTCGGTGATTTATTTGAATCCCAATTAAAGCGGATCGCTGGCGTGAAAGATAGTAGCCATTTATTGCCAGGCCACGGCGGCGTTTTGGATCGCGTTGATGCATTGATACCGGTAATGCCGATCGCTGCATTGCTTGCAGGATTAGTCTAATGCCCTTAAGACGAGTTGCGATTCTAGGTTCTACAGGATCTATCGGCGTGAATACTTTGGATGTAATCCGCTCACACCCAGAGCGCTTCAAAGTGGTTGCACTGACTGCGGGTAAACAAGTCGAACGTTTGGCAGAGCAATGCCTAGAATTTAATCCGGCCATTGCAGTGGTTGCCGATGCCGATGGTGCAGCGCGCCTCAGCGCAATTCTTAAAGACAAGAAGACTGCTACAGAAGTACTGTATGGCCCTGAAGCTATGGTTACTGCAGTGACACAATCGAATTGCGATACGGTAATGGCTGCCATTGTTGGTGCTGCCGGTTTAGTACCGGCCTTAGCAGCAGCTAAAGCCGGCAAGAGGGTGCTGCTGGCAAATAAAGAAGCGCTGGTCATGTCTGGCGATTTATTTATGCAGGCTATGCAATCGGGCGGGGGCGAGTTACTGCCTATTGATAGCGAACATAACGCCATCTTTCAGTGTCTTCCTCAGCAATTTACTAAAGCCCCTCATGGTTATCTCGGTGTTGAAGAGCTCTGGTTAACGGCTTCAGGAGGCCCATTTAGAGATACTCCTATCAGCGAGTTGTCGGTTGTCACTCCTGAACAAGCTTGTGCTCATCCCAATTGGGTCATGGGTAGAAAAATTTCAGTAGATTCGGCAACCATGATGAATAAAGGACTTGAAGTCATCGAGGCATTTTGGTTATTTGGTTTGCCATTGGAAAAAATTAAGGTGCTGATACATCCACAAAGTGTGGTGCACTCCATGGTGCGCTATCGTGATGGGTCGGTGCTTGCTCAAATGGGTCAGCCTGATATGAGAACACCTATTGCTTACGGGCTAGCATGGCCAGAACGCATTGATGCTGGTGTTGCACCTCTTAATTTGACTCAGTTCTCAGCACTCAGTTTTACTGAACCAGACCTAGGACGTTTCCCTTGTCTAGCACTAGCTTTTTCAGCAGCAAAAACAGGCGGCACTGCTCCGACGATCTTAAATGCTGCCAATGAAATTGCGGTAGCGGCCTTTTTGGATACTGGCTTGCCGTATTTACGAATTCCAGAAGTAGTTGAAAAAACGCTCAATCACATTCAATCCGTTCCGGCGAGTTCTCTTGAGCTCATTTTGGAAGTGGATGCGCAGGCTAGGCAAGTGGCCACAAGTCTGATGAGCGAGATGAATATTTAGTGGAACTTGTCTAGTGCAGACCTTGATTGCCCTCGCAGCTTTTTTGCTAACACTCGGTATTTTGGTCAGTTTTCATGAGTTTGGCCATTTTCTAGCTGCGCGCTTATGTGGAGTTCGCGTTCTTCGCTTTGCTCTTGGATTTGGCAAGCCGCTATTTACTTATGTGGCGCGTAATCGTACCGAGTGGGTTGTAGCCGCCATCCCTTTAGGTGGATATGTGAAGTTATTGGATGGTCGCGCTGCTGGTCAGCTTATTTCGGAGTCAGAAAAGTCCAAAGCGTTTGATGCCAAGCCGCTCTGGCAACGATCATTCATTGTGGCTGCTGGACCTTTAGCAAATTTTATTTTGGCGATCGTATTATTTGCCATTATTTACATGAGTGGGGTAGCTCAATTACCCGCACGCCTCGATGCACCTCCAGAGCGTTCATTGGCGGCTAAGCTTGGCGTTATTGCTGGTGATCAGGTCATTGGTTGGAAGTCTCTGCCAGATGGCTCTGAAGATACGACTATTTCCGGGGATTTTGATCCCGTTTTGAGCTGGAATGTTCTACGTTGGAGACTTCTGGACGCGGTTACGGGGCAAGAAGGCTTTATCTTAGAGTTGCGTGGGACTGCGGGGGGAAGATCTTTTAAGCTTTTTAAGGGTCTTGATTTACCTCAAATGAGCCCTGAAACCGATCCTTTTATAGCCTTAGGCATTCGCCCTCAGATTAGCCCTCAAGCCGACTGGTTCAAGCTTAAATTGGGCCCATTGGACGCCTTAGCTTACGCCGCCGACAGGGTCTGGTTAATTACCAAGGTCTCGACACGCCTGATGTTGGGATTATTTACGGGAAATACCTCCATAAAACAGCTAGGCGGCCCCTTAAGCATTGCGGATATGGCTGGTAAGTCTGCGCAGTTCGGGTGGCAGCCATTTTTGGCCTTTTTGTCACTTTTGAGTATTAGCATTGGCCTGCTTAATCTAGTACCCCTACCAATGTTAGATGGGGGTCAGCTCCTGTATGATGCATGGGAGTTGGTTGCTGGTAAGCGGATTTCGGTTTCAATGCAGGAGCAGCTCCAAAAAGTGGGCTTTTTCTTGCTGATTTCACTCTCGTTACTGGCCTTGTTTAACGATTTACAACGCTACCTTTCGCCTTGAATTTTTTGACCTCATTCCCTCGCTTTTTTATCCGGTTTCTTGCGCAAGTAACACTAATTGCTGCTGCTGGATTATTTGTCAATGCCCATGCCGCCGAATCTTTCGTCATTAAAGATATTCGTATCGAGGGATTGCAACGCGTAGAACCTGGGACAGTTTTTAGTTATTTGCCGGTTCAAGTGGGTGATACATTTACTGAAGAGAAAGGCGCTGAAGCCATTAAGGCCCTATATAGCACTGGCTTTTTTAGGGATGTACAGATCCAAGCACAGGGCAGCGTCTTAATTGTTATTGTTGATGAGCGGCCAACGATTTCCCGAATTGAATTTACAGGGATGAAAGAATTTGACCAGGAGATTGTGCGTAAATCCCTGAAGACGGTGGGCGTTGCCGAGGCGCGCTTCTACGATAAAGCGCTGATTGATAAGGCTGAGCAAGAATTAAAGCGCCAATATATTGGTAAAGGTATGTACGCAGCCGAGGTAGTTGCTACCGTTACCCCTATAGAGCGCAATCAAGTCGCTATTTACTTCAATATTGATGAGGGGCCTGTTGCGAAGATTCAAGAAATTAACTTTATTGGTAATAAAGAATTTAGCGAAAGCACACTATTGAGTCAGATGCAGCTCAAAACAGGTGGATGGTTATCTTGGTACAGCAAAGACAATTTGTACTCCAAGCAAAAACTCACCGCCGATCTTGAAACGATTCGCTCTTACTATTTGAACCGCGGTTACCTTGAGTTCGTGATTGATTCGACTCAAGTTTCTATTACTCCGGATAAAAAAGGCATCTATCTCACCATTAGTATTCGTGAAGGTCAGATGTTTACTGTTAAAAATGTACGACTTGCCGGAGAGTTGCTTGGTAAAGAGGCTGAGCTAATGCAGTTGATTACCTTAAAACCTGGAGATACCTTCTCCTCTGCAGAGTTGACTAAGAGCACTAAAGCGATTGCGGAGATACTAGGTTCTTATGGGTACGCATTTGCCACCATTAATCCTCAGCCTGATATTCGCCGTGAATTAAGTGAGGTAGATCTCACTTTAGTGGTTGATCCAGGGCGACGTGTTTATGTGCGCCAAGTGGCAATTAGCGGTAATGCTAAAACGCGCGATATGGTGATTCGCCGTGAGATGCGCCAGTTTGAAAGCTCCTGGTTTGATAGCGATAAGATCGATTTATCGAAGAAGCGTTTAGGTCGACTTGGTTACTTTACCGAGACTGACATTACGACTCAAGATGTACCGGGGTCCCCCGACCAAGTCGATGTGAATGTGAAGGTGACCGAGAAACCTACTGGCGCGGTGACGATTGGTGCCGGCTTCTCCTCAACAGAGAAATTGATTTTGTCTGCCGGTATTAATCAGGACAATGCTTTTGGTACGGGTACTGCGATTGGTTTAAACGCCTCGGTCGGTAAGATTAATCAAAACTTGACCCTGTCTCAGTACGACCCCTATTTCACTGAGGACGGCATCAGTCGATATAGTGATTTGTACTACCGTTCATCCAAGCCTTTGTACTATGTTGGGGATCCTGATTACCAAATCAAGTCAGTCGGCTCAAACTTAAAATTTGGCGTTCCTTACACCGAGGTTGATAGGGTTTTCTTTGGTACTGGCATCGAAGCTTTTCAGATATCTACGACTGCTAATACCCCGGTGCCTTATTTAACCTATGCTCAAAGTTATGGAATTGCGGCGCCTGGTTATCCTGCAACATTGAATACGTATAACGTGCCGGTTACTGTGGGTTGGGCTCGCGATGGTCGCGATAGTACCTTGATCCCATCTGATGGATCTCTACAGCAACTTTCTGCGGAGGTGGGAACCCCGGTGGGTAATATGACTTTCTACCGTGTTTACGGCCAATATCAAAAGTACCACTCATTCTCTAAGGGCAATATTTTGTCCTTTAATGGCGAAGTAGGTTATGGTGAGGCCTACGGCAGTAATCCCTTCCCAATTACTAAAAACTACTATGTAGGTGGTATTGGCTCTGTGCGTGGTTATGCCCCTGGATCCCTTGGGCCGCAGTATTTCAATACCCTTACAGGGCTGAATCAGCCTACCGGCGGCCAGTCTAAGATTGTGAGTAACGTCGAGTACACCTTCCCAGTTCCTGGGTCTGGTGTTGATAAAACCTTACGCCTCTTCACCTTCGTAGATGGTGGTAATGCTTTTGGCACCAATATCAACCTAGTTTTGCGCTATTCCTACGGCTTGGGTTTATCATGGATATCACCACTGGGACCGCTAAAATTCAGTTATGGTATTCCGATCAAGTCTCAACCAACGGATAATATCCAGCGTTTGCAGTTCCAAGTAGGTACGGCGTTTTAATTGTTTAAGGAAAGTTTTATGAAGCTTTGTTTCTCTTCTAAATGGGTTCAATTAGGCTTAATTGCTTGTGCATCATTTGCCGCAGCACCACAGGTGTTCGCTCAAGACGCTGGCACACGGGTTGCCGTCGTGAATTCTGAAAAAGTCTTTAACGAATCTAACTTAGCAAAAGCGATGCAAACGCGTTTGCAAAATGAGTTCACAAAGCGCCAAAATGAACTGCGTGATAGCGCTCAAAAGATTAAATCGGCAGCTGAAAAGTTAGATCGCGATGCAGCAGTCATGAATGAAGCTGATCGTGTACGTCGTCAACGTGAGTTGGCCGATCAAGATCGTGAATTGCAACGCAAACAACGCGAGTTCACAGAAGATTTGAATCAGCGTACCTTTGAAGAGCGTGCCAAGATTGCTGAAAAAGCAAATGCCGTGCTGAAGCAAATTGCTGAGCAAAGAAAAATTGACGTCATTGTTCAAGAAGCAGCTTATGTTAGCCCTAAGGCTGATGTAACCGATGATGTCATCAAGGCTTTGAATAGTCTCAAGTAAGTTTTATGCCCACCGCCATCGAGCTGGCCGAACAGTTTCAAGTAAGATTGGTGGGGGATGGCTCCCATGCATTTCAGGGACTCGCTCCCCTAGAGCGCGCTCAGTCGAGTCAGATTTCCTTTCTCTCCAATCCACTGTATCGCCAACAGGCTGGCGATAGCAATGCTGGCGCACTCATAGTTAGTAAAGCTGATCTAGAGTTCTTGCAGGCTAATCCGAGTGCTCATTCTGCACAGCGGGTTTACTTCGTCTCTAAAAATCCATATGCTACTTTTGCAAGGATGGCACAGCACTTTGCCAAGGCAAGCGCTCCAATGTATCCGCCCGGAATACACTCTAGCGCTGTTATAGATTCAACAGCAATGATTCCTGCTTCTTGCCATATTGGGCCTTTTGTGCAAATAGGGGCTGGCGTTATATTGGGTGAGCGGGTTGTTATCTTAGGCAACACTTCCGTTGCAAGAGATAGCAACATCGGCGCAGACACTTTGCTTTACCCATCAACTTCCATTTATTACGGCACTGAAATCGGTCAGCGCTGCATTATCCATAGCGGAGCAGTCATTGGCGCCGATGGTTTTGGTTTCGCTCCTGATTTTTCTGCTACTGGTGGTGAATGGGTCAAGATTTCGCAAACCGGTAGGGTGGTTATTGGGGATGATGTTGAAGTTGGAGCATCGACAACGATTGATCGTGGGGCTTTGAGTGACACAATAGTCGGCTCGGGAACCAAGATCGATAATCAGGTCCAAATTGCGCATAACGTCGTTATTGGCCAATGTTGCGTTGTGGCGGGTTGTGCCGCCATCTCCGGCAGTACCAAAATTGGAAACTTCTGCATTATTGGTGGGGCAGCTAATTTTGCTGGCCATCTCACGATTGCAGATAGGACGACGGTTTCTGGCAATACCTCGATTATTCGCTCCATTACAGAGCCAGGACAGCACTTTACAGGTGTTTACCCGTCGATGTTGCATAGCGCTTGGGAGAAAAACGCAGCTATCTTGCGTGGGCTAGATAAAATACGTCAACGTTTGCGTTTGTTGGACAAAAATAAAAACGCGGAGTCATAGACTTCTTCGTTACGGATGCATCAATTTAATTTTTTATGTGGGCTATCAAATGAGTAATGCTGCTGCAATCGATATCAACAAGATCATGAAACTCTTGCCGCATCGCTATCCATTTTTACTGGTGGATCGCGTGCTGGAATTTACGCCTCGCCAAAGTATTACGGCCATCAAGAATGTCACTATTAATGAGCCATTCTTTCAGGGACACTTTCCAGATTTTCCGGTGATGCCTGGTGTTTTAATTATTGAAGCGCTTGCACAAACAGCTGCTCTGCTCACCTTTACCGAAGAGAAAAAAGATGATGCCATTTACTATTTCGCTGGGATTGATGCCGCTCGTTTTAAAAGACCTGTTGTTCCTGGGGATCAACTGTTGATGGTGGCTACGTATCAACGTGAAAAAGCGGGCATCTATAAATTTCATGTGACAGCAACAGTCGATGGTGAATTGGCTGCCGAAGCTGACATTACCTGTGCAGTACGTACGAAAGGTGCGTAATGACTTTGATTCATGCATCCGCTGTAGTCGATAGCAAGGCAGAACTCGCTAGTGATGTGGTGGTTGGTCCATTCTCAGTGATTGGCCCAAATGTCAAAATTGGAGCCGGCACTAAGATAGGTTCTCATACCGTGATCGAGGGTTACACCACGATTGGCAAAGAGAATACTTTTGCGCATTTCGCTTCGATTGGCGGACCTCCCCAAGATATGAAATACCGTGGCGAGCCTACACAGTTAATCATGGGTGATCGCAATACCGTACGGGAGTTCACAACCATTCATACGGGTACCACCCAAGATGTTGGTATTACCCGAGTAGGTAACGATAACTGGATCATGGCTTATGTGCATATTGCCCATGACTGCCAAATTGGAAGCAACACCATTTTTGCGAGTAATGCGCAGATTGCGGGTCACGTGCAAGTGGATGACTGGGCGATTATGGGCGGCATGTCTGGAGTGCATCAATTTGTACGAGTAGGCCAACATGCCATGCTCGGCGGCGCTTCTGCGCTAGTGCAAGATATTCCGCCATTTGTCATCGCTGCCGGTGATAAGGCATCTCCCCATGGGATTAATGTTGAGGGTCTAAAGCGTCGTGGTTTTTCAAGTGAAACCATTACGGCTTTGCGTCAAGCCTACAAAGTCCTCTACAAAGATGGTTTGAGTTTTGAAGATGCAAAAGTAGAAATTCAGAAGATGGTATTAGCTCATGCCGCCGATTCTGCTACTGCAGAAAAGCTTAAATTGTTCCACGACTTTATCGCCGCCTCCACGCGCGGCATTATTCGATAGCACTAGGTCAGCTTTGCCTAAATTAGCCTGCGTAGCCGGCGAACCTTCTGGCGACTTGCTGGCCGCTCCTGTACTAAGTGCCTTAAATCAAATTCCAGATATGTCTGGTCTAGAGGTTTATGGCATTGGCGGTCCTCGTATGCAAGCAGAGGGGATGCGTTCTGATTGGCCAATGGAAACCTTAAGTGTTCGTGGTTATGTTGAAGCCATCAGGCAACTGCCAGCCATTCTGAAGCTACGTCGTGAGCTCATTGCCAATCTACTAAATGAAGGGCGCCCAGATGTTTATCTAGGCATCGATGCGCCTGACTTTAATCTGGGGGTTGAGCTTCAACTTCGTAAAGCCGGTATTCCAACCCTGCACCTTGTTTCACCTTCTATTTGGGCATGGAGAGGCGGGCGCATTACGAAAATTGCGCAGGCTGTTGAACGCATGCTCTGTATCTTTCCCTTTGAAACCGAAATTTATGAGCGAGCCGGGATAGCAGCTACGTACGTTGGACATCCATTGGCAAGCGATATTCCACCAGAACCCAATACAGTGCTTGCTAGAGAACGGATTGCGCAGATTCTCAAGATTGCTCCAGTTGACTTGAGTGGAAAGGTGATTGCGGTGTTGCCTGGCAGTCGTGGTTCAGAGATTGAGCAGATTGCCCCGATCTTTTTTGACACCATGAAACTCCTAGCCGATCGATTGCATGGAGAAAAGCTACAGTTTTTAATTCCGGTTGCTACGCCGCGTTTGCGTGAGCCACTTGAGAATCTCTTGTTGCGAGTAAAAGAAGTTAATCCTCATATTCAGATTCATTTAATGGATGGCGAAGCCGATGCCATTCTTGAGGCCTCTGACGTAGTGTTGATTGCCAGCGGAACAGCTACTTTGCAAGCTGCCCTTTGGAAAAAACCCATGGTGATTTCTTATAAGGTACCTTGGTTAACAGCGCAGATTATGAAACGCCAAGCCTATATGCCTTATGTTGGCCTGCCGAATATTTTGTGTGGGGAATTTGTTGTACCTGAGTTATTACAGGACGATGCTACCCCTGAAAAGCTCGCTAATGCAGTGTTGGAATGGCTTAATAATCCCGTTAAGGTGAGCGAGCTTAAAGCGCGTTTCGCGCAAATGCACGAAACCTTGCGTCGCCCAACTGGCCTATTAGTAGCGCAGGCCGTGGTCCAAACCATGCACGATCATCAACTTCGTAAAAACGCATGAGTACCATCTGGATTTGTGGCGTGGATGAAGCGGGTCGAGGACCTTTGGTTGGTTCAGTTGTCGCTGGCGCCGTTGTGCTTGATCCAAATAATCCAATCGCGGGACTAAAGGACTCCAAGAAACTCACGCCTGCAAAAAGAGAGTATTTATATGAACAAATTATGCTCAAGGCAAAAGCTTGGGGCATTGGCGAGGCCAGTCCAGAAGAGATAGATCAAATCAATATTCTGCAGGCAACGATGTTAGCGATGCGACGTGCGATTGAGGATCTTGCAAGCAGATTGGGTTCATGGCCAGACCAAGCCTTGATCGATGGTAACCGCTGTCCTGAATTGCCGATACCTGCTGAGGCGATTGTGAAGGGTGATGCTAAAGAGCCAGCGATTTCGGCGGGATCGATTTTGGCAAAAGTCACGCGTGATCGTCAGATGGCAATCTTGCATGAGCGTTTTCCGCAATATGGTTTTGCTCAGCACATGGGTTATCCAACCGCCGCCCATTTTGCGGCCTTAAAAGAATTTGGTGTATGCGAAGAACATCGCCGCAGTTTTTCTCCGGTGCGAAATGTTATAGAGGCGATGAGTAGATAAATGAAAATCGAAATTATCTCCTCTAAAGAAAACCCCCTGTTTAAAGAGCTACGCCTTTTGCAGGCCACAGGCTCGAAGGGGCAGAAGGCGCGCATTGCTAGCGGTCAGGCTTTGCTCGAGGGAGTTCATTTGGTGCAGGCCTGGACTGGCGATCCAGCTCTAACAGCTTTGCTTACCTCTGAGGTGGGCTTTAAAAACCCTGAGATTTGTCAGACGATCTATTCCCATTTAGAGGTTTGTCCAGATACTCGTGTTTATCAGTTGGATGTCGCTCTATGGGATTTATTGAGTGAGTTGGCCAATGCCCCTCATATCGCAGGCTTGTTAAATCTTCCCAAGTCTTGCATTAGTCCGCCCCAATCGATTTCCAACTTAGATGGCGATGTATTGATTCTCGATCGGATTCAAGATGCGGGCAATGTAGGCTCGATTTTGCGCACCGCTGCTGCTGCAGGCTTTACCCAGGTGATCGCAGTGTCTGGTTGTGCGCATCTATGGTCAAACAAGGTATTGCGCGCTGGTATGGGTGCCCACCGTCTCCTCGATCTTTATGAGGGCTGGTCAACACAACAAGTGCTGAGCGCTGTTATTGCACCGTTGATGGCTGCCACTGCCGATGGGGCAAGTGATATCTACGACCTGACAAAAGAATTAAAGCATCCAGTTGCCTGGCTAATGGGTAGCGAAGGGCAGGGCGTCTCTGAAGAATTCTTAGCGCAAGCTAAAGGGATATCGATTCCGATTGATCCACGCGTTGAGTCGCTCAATGTGTCGACTGCAGCTGCTATTTGCTTATTTGAGACCGTGCGCGCAAGGCGTGGTTAAGAGCCCGATGATAAATTTCATTAGTTAGAAAAAGAAATTGTGAGTCTACTTGAGATTGTTCAAAACTATCTGTAGCACTTGCAAACCCAGCAATAAGACGAGTGGCGATATATCGAGCGCCCCCAGATGAGGTATTACCCGTCGAATGGGTGTAAGTAGTGGATCAACTAAAAGAGATACAAGATATTGGATTTGAGAACCTGCGCTGATCCAAGAGAGGATCACGCTAGCGAAGACTAGCCCAACGAGACCAGAAAGGATTAAGTCCAAGAGGTCGATGAGAGCAAAAAGCAGCCAAGACAGAAGCGAGGGTGCGAAGCCGGCGATCAAAGACAGGACAATTGTTTTTCCTAAAACAAGTAGGTAGGCGGCAACAAAGCTAGCAGTATCAAATCTACCTAAGCTTGGGATGGCCCGACGAAACGGAAGAACAATCCAGTTGGTAATGGGGAGCAGGTAAGAGCCAATAGCTTTGTTTTGACCAGATCCAAGGTTAAATGCCAGCCACTGCATATAGCAGCGTAAAAGACAGGCTCCAGCAACGATGCTGACAAATACTTGAAGTAGTAGGTTTGTAATTTGTATTAACATTCGCTCATTGTAGGCAATGTCTCTTGTGGGTCAAAAACGGGCATCAGAAAACATCAATCTAACCCAAAATCGTTTTATCAGATTTAATTGCCTGCAAGACCGTAGTGGCAATTTCTTCGATGGATTTGCTGGTAGTGACAACCCATGGAATGGATTCTTTCTTCATCATTGAAGTGGCTTCATTGATTTCATAACGGCAATTTTCAAGCTTGGCGTAATTGCTTCCCGGGCGGCGCTCATTACGAATTTGCGACAACCTTTCCGCATCAATCATCAGACCAAATATTTTGCTGCGATAGGGAACGAGATCTTTAGGAAGATGGCCTCGCTCAAAGTCTTCAGGGATGAGGGGATAGTTTGCTGCCTTTAATCCATATTGCATGGCCAAATAAAGACTCGTAGGCGTTTTACCCACCCTAGAAATCCCAACCAGGATGACATCCGCTTCTGCCAGGTTTTTATTGGACTGACCATCATCATGGGCTAGGGAGTAGTTAATCGCTTCAATCCGGTCTCTGTACGCATCGGTGTCGGCATTGTGGTGCAGGCGGTTCATGGCGTGGGTGGATTTGATGCCCAGTGCGTTTTCAAGGGGCGCCACAAAGGTCTGGAACATATCCAAAACCAAGCCGTTTGCTTTGCCGACGATGGCATTGAGTTCCGGATTCACCAAAGTGGTGAAAACAATCGGTGGAACCCCATATTTAGAGGCGGCTTGGTTGATGTTGCTGACGGCATCGCGGGCCTTATCAACGCTATCCACAAAAGGGACGCGAATGTGCTTAAAAGTGGCCTCAAATTGGGCCAAAATCGACTGGCTGAAGTTCTCGGCGGTAATGCCGGTGCCATCAGAAACAATAAAAACAATACGGGTTTGGGTAGTCATGAGAATGGCCTAAAAGTCGAGGTCAGCACTACAATAGAAAGTTAATGAAGTATGCCCCATTTTGAGTGGCCGCTAGACCAGTTTCCTTATCTTTAGAGAGTATTTTATGTCCAACCAACAGCAACAAAATAGTAGTGTGGCAAATGCCTATGTTTTACCTTTTGAGCAGCTTCGGATGACGGATGTTGAGTCCGTTGGCGGTAAGAATGCTTCCCTTGGTGAAATGATTTCTCAGTTGTCCTCTACGGGCGTTCGTGTTCCAACTGGTTTTGCAACCACCGCATTGGCTTTCCGAGATTTCTTGGAGCATAACAATCTGACTGAGCGTATTCGAAAGCGTCTAGAAAACCTCAATATCGATGATGTTCGGGCTCTTGCCCAAGCGGGAGCTGAGATTCGAGAATGGATTGAGACTGCACCATTTCAAGCGCGTTTGGATGAAGAAATCCGCACAGCGTTCAAAACCTTGGACGATTCTGGAAAAGGTTCATTTGCAGTGCGCTCATCTGCTACTGCTGAAGATTTGCCTGATGCCTCTTTTGCTGGTCAGCAAGAGACTTTCCTGAATGTTGAGGGCATTGATGATGTCCTGAAAAAGATTCGCGAAGTATTCGCCTCGCTATATAACGATCGCGCTATTTCTTATCGGGTTCATAAAGGCTTTGCTCATGCTGAAGTAGCCTTATCTGCCGGTATTCAGCGGATGGTACGCTCAGATTTGGGTGCAGCCGGCGTGATGTTTACATTGGATACAGAGTCTGGCTTTGAAGATGTGGTCTTTATTACCTCAAGCTATGGCTTAGGCGAGACTGTCGTTCAAGGTGCAGTCAACCCAGACGAGTTCTATGTTTTCAAGACTACTTTGGCGCAAGATAAGAAAGCGATTATTCGTCGCTCTTTAGGCTCTAAATTAATTCAGATGCAATTTGCTCCAGCAGGTTCTGCTGAGAAAGTGCAAACCGTTGATGTCACCCCAGAAAAACGCAACCGCTTTTCGTTGGAAGATGCTGATATTACTGAGTTGGCTAAATATGCAGTCATCATCGAAAAACACTATGGCCGTCCAATGGATATTGAGTGGGGTAAAGACGGTCAAGATGGCCGCATTTATATCCTGCAAGCTCGTCCAGAGACAGTCAAGAGTCAAGCTGCTGGCCAGGTAGAGATGCGCTACAAGCTCAAGGGTAGCTCTAAGGTATTGGCTAAAGGTCGTGCCATTGGTCAAAAGATTGGCGCAGGTCCCGTCCGTATTATTCGGGACCCAAGCGAAATGGATCGCGTTCAGCCCGGTGACGTATTGGTTGCTGATATGACAGACCCGAACTGGGAGCCGGTAATGAAACGCGCTGCTGCAATTATTACCAATCGCGGTGGTCGTACTTGTCACGCTGCGATTATTGCTCGTGAGCTGGGTGTTCCTGCAGTAGTCGGTTGTGGCGATGCCACTGAGCATTTGCAAGACGGCATGATGGTGACAGTTTCTTGTGCAGAGGGTGATGAAGGCCATATCTATGATGGCTTGATCGAAACCGAAGTCACTGAAATTTCCCGTGGGGTACTGCCTGATATTCCAGTCAAGATCACCATGAACATCGGCAACCCACAGTTGGCATTTGACTTCTGTCAGATTCCGAATGCAGGTGTTGGTTTAGCGCGCCTCGAGTTCATCATCAATAACTATATTGGTGTGCATCCACGCGCGGTATTGGAGTACCCAAATATTGATCCTGACCTCAAGCGTGCAGTGGAGAGTGTTGCTCGTGGTTATGCAAGTCCACGCCAATTCTACGAAGATAAATTGGTTGAGGGTGTAGCAACGATTGCGGCAGCCTTCTATCCGAAGCCGGTGATTGTGCGTTTGTCTGACTTTAAGTCAAATGAGTACAAGAAACTCATTGGTGGATCACGCTACGAACCTGATGAAGAGAATCCAATGTTAGGCTTCCGCGGTGCATCACGTTATGTTTCTGCAGACTTTGGCGAGGCTTTCGCTATGGAATGTGCGGCAATGAAACGCGTTCGTGAAGACATGGGTCTTGATAACGTAGAGATCATGGTCCCGTTCGTACGCACAATCAAGCAAGCTGAGCGCGTCATTGACATGATGGAGAAGCTCGGTCTCAAACGTGGTGTTAATGGCTTGCGCCTCATCATGATGTGCGAGATTCCGTCGAATGCGATTTTGGCTGACCAATTCCTCGAGCACTTTGATGGTTTCTCCATTGGCTCTAACGATATGACTCAGTTAACCCTAGGTCTAGATCGTGATTCTGGAATGGAATTGTTGGCGATCGACTTTGACGAACGCGATCCTGCGGTGGAATTTATGATTGCGCGCTCTATCGATGCTTGCCGCAAGCAAAACAAGTATGTTGGTATTTGTGGTCAGGGCCCTTCAGATCACCCAGACTTTGCTCGCTGGTTAGTCGAGAAGGGAATTACTTCAATCTCATTGAATCCAGATAGCGTTATTGCAACCTGGGAAATGTTGGGCAAGAAATAGGAAGTAGATGCAAGTTTCAGCAGTAAATTGATGAAGTAAAAAGGCCCAGTACACACTGGGCCTTTTTATATCCACAAAAGATTAGTTGTAAATCTAAGGCTTTATTTTTTTAACAAGCCTTTTTGTTGGTGCGCTAGATTTGGTAGCAACACGAGCCCCAACTTTTTTTGCAATGATCTTTGGCGGCTGATGGTTGATGGGAACGGCACCCATTTTTTTAGCAGGTGTAGAGATGGCGCTGGCTTTATGAGCACCACTCCAGCTTGGCTCTGCAATTGAGTTAAAAGCCTCTCGCAGCTTCTCGCCCCAGTGTTGATGAATCATCTTATAGTAGGGATTAGATTCATCCACGGTAACCAACTTAGTTGGCTTTAAAGAATTCTTCTCGTACACCAATAGATCCAATGGTAGACCAACGGAAATATTACTATTGAGTGTTGAGTCCATGGAAATTAAGGCGCATTTGGTCGCGAGATTGAGTGGGGTGGAATGATTTAAGACGCGATCTAAGATCGGTTTGCCATATTTAGATTCACCAATTTGGAAGTAACAGGTCTCTGGAGTTGCCTCAATGAAGTTGCCGGCAGAATAAATATTAAAAAGACGCGGGCGCTCACCTTTGATTTGACCGCCAAATATCAGATTGCAATTGAAATCAATACCAGCTTTTTCAAGTGATTTATGTTCACGCTCATAGACCTGCTTGACTGCATCGCCCACCACTACGGCAGCATCGTGTGAGCTTTTAACAGTCCAAAGATTTTCTTCGTTAAGTAACTGACCTTGGAGCAGGATTTCTTTAACGGCTTGGGTGATCGCAAGATTCCCAGCGCTCATGAGGGTAAAAAAGCGATCATTGTTTTTTTGAAACAATGTCATTTTTCGGAAAGTGCCGATTTGATCAACGCCAGCATTGGTCCGGGAGTCAGATAAAAAAACTAGACCATCTTTTAGACAAAGTCCAACGCAATACGTCATCCCACAACCCCTTTAATGAATTCCTTGGAATTATCTCTTACTTGAGTGAGCTTAAGTTAATTGCTGGATCGAGATACTGGCACTGAGTTCTTCGCCTCCGCCTCCAGAGCGAACCCCTTTGACTGGGGCAGCAGAGTAGTAATCCCGACCAATCGCTAAACGAATATGGCGAGAATCTACCAAACAAGCATGAGTGATATCAATGCTAGTCCATAAGCCTTTGTCGACATCACTGCAAAAATCGATCCATGCATGGCTTGCAAGGTTAGGGGACTCTTCTGCAAAGAAATAACCGCTAACATAGCGCGCCGGAATTCCGGAGGCGCGGCAGAGTCCCAGCATGACGTGCGCATGATCCTGGCAAACACCCGATTGCATGGCAAAGGATTGGGCTGCCGTCGTTGCAAAATTCGTTTGTCCAGGGACATAAGTAATCGCTTCTTGAACCGCCGCTGCTAGTTTAAGTACCGCATCAACAGAATGCTGCTTCGGTAATTTGCCCTCAAAGTAAGAGAGCATTTCTTCCGAGGGCTCGGTGAGATTGGTTTGTTGCAGTAGATAGTACGGGGAGACAGCTTTTGAGTCATCAATATATTCAAAAGCACCCTGAGTTCTCACTTCCCCCTCAGCCTCAATCATCATTGAAGTGTAGGGAGTCTCTTGAACAAAGACGCTGCAGGTATTGCCAAAAGCATCCTGAGAAACAGTAGATTTAATCGGTGTGCTAACCTTCCATTTTTCAATCTGCTGACCCGCTACTTGTGGTGGGGTCAAGCGTAATTCTTGAATTGAATAATGCACTGGGGTTTCATAACGATATTCGGTGCGATGACGGATCTTGAGATGCATATACTCTTTGTTGGTACTTAGGCCACTGCCAATGGAATGAGATAGGCATTACTGAACTCATCTGCGATGTGATTGATGCGCTCTAAAAATTGCTCAATGAACTCTTCTAAACCCTGAGAAAAGACCTCATCGATATCTGAGTAATCTAGACTTGCCTTGAGTTTTCCAAGCAAGCGCTCAATTTCTTTCGATTGCTGATTCTTCATCTCAGATATGAGTGGGATTAACTCGTTGACGCAGCACACTAATGAGCGAGGCATTTGCTTGTTAAAGATCAGTAATTGGGCAACTTGCTTTGGTGTGACCTGATCTGAATAAATTTGACGGTAGATTTCAAAAGCAGACACGGAGCGAAGTAGAGCGGCCCAGTGGTAGAAATCAAAGAAATCTACGCCCGCTTCATCATCAGATTTATTTTCAGCACGTAGCGCTTTGAGTGATGCCTGGTCTTCGTATTTTGTTTCTAAGATGCGGGCAGTGTTATCAGCGCGCTCTAAGAGGGTGCCAACACTCATAAAGTAGAAGGCTTCATTCTTCAGCATGGTCCCATGCATTACACCTCTAAATAGGTGGCAACGATGCTTGACCCATTCTAGTAGGCGACTTGGATCGGCCTGATTTCTGGCTTCCAGAATGCGTTGCAACTCCAACCAAGTAGTATTTTGTGTTTCCCAAACTTCAGAAGTAATCTTGCCGCGAATGACGCGAGCATTCTCACGCGCCGCAAAGAGACAGGAGACGATGCTCGAGGGATTGCTGGTTTCATAGATCATGAAATCCAAGACATTCTCTCGATTGACAACATCGTATTGACTCATGAAAGCTTCTTCGAGCTTGGAGATGGTGAGAAGCTTTCTCCAGCTTTGCTCTAAGAACTCTTCGGGTTGCGGCAATAGGGATGTCTGATGATTCACATCCAGCATGCGAGCGGTGTTCTCTGCACGCTCGGTATAACGAGCCATCCAATACAAACAATCAGCGGTACGACTCAGCATATTCTTTTCTCCGCCTTATTCTTCTAGAACCCAGGTATCTTTAGTGCCGCCACCTTGGGAGGAGTTCACGACTAAAGAACCTTCTTTAAGGGCCACGCGGGTTAATCCGCCGGGAACCATCTTGATGGTTTTTCCAGACAATACGAATGGTCTTAAATCGATATGTCTTGGGGCAATGCCGGATTCCACAAAGGTAGGGCAGGTGGAGAGCGCTAGCGTGGGCTGAGCAATATATTTATCAGGGTTAGCAATCAAATGACCGCGAAACGCTTCAATCTCCGCTTTTGTCGAAGCTGGTCCAACCAACATGCCGTAGCCACCAGCACCATGAGTCAGTTTAACAACCAGCTTTTCAAGGTTGGCAAGTGTGTATGCCAGGTCATCTGGTTTACGACATTGGAAAGTCGGCACATTATTAAGAATAGGTTTCTCACCAAGGTAAAACTCGATCATCTCTGGAACATAAGGGTAGATCGATTTGTCATCGGCTATTCCAGTACCAATCGCATTCGCTAGGGTCACATTACCGGCGCGATGTGCGGAGAGAAGTCCGGTAACACCAAGAGTCGAATCTGAGCGAAACGCAAGTGGATCCAGGAAGTCATCATCGACGCGGCGATAAATGACATCAACACGTTCTGGACCTTGGGTTGTACGCATAAAGACTTGTTCATTCTTCACGAACAAATCTTTACCTTCTACTAGCTCAACACCCATTTGTTGTGCGAGGTAGCTGTGTTCAAAGTAGGCCGAGTTGTACATGCCTGGCGTGAGCACCACGACATTTGGTTTTTTGACATCATCTGGTTTGACGGACTTGAGGCACTCCAGCAATAAGTCGGGATAGTGTTCAACCGGTGCGACACGGTATTTCTGAAACAGATCCGGGAAGAGACGCATCATCATCTTGCGGTCTTCCACCATATAAGAGACACCAGAAGGAACGCGTAAGTTATCTTCAAGAACGTAGAACTCGCCTTCACCGGCGCGAACAATATCGATCCCTGCGATCTGTGCGTAGATATCACGTGGCACACTGACATTGCGCATCTCGGGACGGTATTGCGCATTGTTAAAAATTTGCTCAGCAGGGACAATGCCTGCTTTGATAATGTTTTCGTCGTGGTACACGTCGTAGATAAAGCAGTTGAGCGCTTTTACACGTTGACGTAAGCCAGCCTCAAGCTGTTCCCATTCTTTTGCAGCAAAGATTCTGGGGACTTGGTCAAACGGAATGGTTCTCTCGGACCCCAGATCGTCTCCGTAGACAGCGAAGGTAATGCCAACCCGACGAAAGATCAGGTCAGCCTCAGCTCGCTTGAGACCCATCAGGGTGTCACTTTGCTGTTTTAGCCAGTTATGGAAAACTTGGTAGTGGGGTCGCGCTTTGCCTGTGGCATCGAGCATTTCATCAAAAGGCGATTTCATAGTTACAAACTAATGCCTTTGGATGGATTGATTTTAATAGTTTGAAGCAGCTTGGTGCTGATATGCACTTTTATAGTGCATAAATGTTCGGATTTGACCCTATTAGCGCTAGGGATAGTCTACACCGCTTTTTAGGCGTTCAAGTCGCCCCTGGCAATGCGACCTTTTTGAACTTCCCATTCCCGCTCTTTGGTGGCAGCCCGCTTGTCATGTTGCTTCTTGCCACGTGCCAAGCCAATCTCACATTTAACGTTGCCTTTGGAGAAATGCAGGTTTAAGGGGACGAGGGTGTAGCCCTTTTGCTCTACTTTACCGATGAGCTTGCGTATTTCGATGGCGTTGAGCAGGAGCTTGCGGGTGCGGGTGCTATCTGGAACGATGTGGGTAGAGGCTGAGAGCAGGGGGGTGATATGACATCCGATTAAAAACAGCTCCGCCTTGCGAATGACAACATACGCTTCCTTGACGTGCACGCGGCCTGCCCGAATGGCTTTGACTTCCCAGCCTTCTAGAACCAGCCCTGCCTCGAAGCGTTCCTCGACAAAATAATCGAAGAAGGCTTTTTTGTTATCGACGATACTCATATTTATTTAGCTTCTCAAGATCGATTATGGCAGACGTCTACAAGACCGTTTTAATTGGGCAGTCAGCCGAGCGAATGTACGGTTTAGTAACCGATGTCGCTCGCTATCCCGAGTTCCTGCCTTGGTGTGGCGGTGTAGAGATTTTTGAGCAAACCGAAACCGTTTTAGAAGCCAAAATCAATATTAAGTTCAAGGGTATTACTCAGTACTTCCACACCCGTAATATCAACCATTGCCCAGAAACCATCGATATGGTGTTCGTGGATGGCCCTTTTAAGCATTTTTCTGGTCAGTGGAATTTCATTCCCTTGAAGGAAGATGCCTGTAAGGTCGAATTTAAGCTCCATTGGGAATTCAAGAGCAGCATTCTCGATAAGATCATCGGGCCTGTTTTTGGGCATATCGCAGGAACCTTTGTAGATTGCTTCGTCAAGCGGGCTGAAGATATCTATGGCCAGTAACTCTATTGAAATCTTCATCTGTGACGCTAGAAATGGCGAGCCTGTACTGCAGTCCTTTCAGCTCAAATTAGCAGATGGTCAGAGTGCTACTGTCGGGCAGGCACTGCTCCAAGTGGGCATTGCCACAAGTCCAGAAGACCCTGTTTTGGCTCGAAAGGGCTGTTTTGGGGTGTTTGGTAAGCGCAAAGACTGGGATAGCCCTATTTATGAGGGCGATAGGT
>Ga0364886_10124_pt1 | contig 48619 bp, 38 predicted proteins | sample ExccelJu500001D3_4_FD_206926 | JGI IMG/M metagenome (GOLD analysis project Ga0364886, IMG submission 206926) | Enriched cells from Trout Bog Lake Hypolimnion, Wisconsin, USA - BchlTB.July23.5000.01.D3 | ecosystem: Environmental > Aquatic > Freshwater > Lake > Hypolimnion/Profundal zone | place... | reverse complement strand
ATCCCGGATGGGGAAATTTTAAAGCAATGATTGAAAAGATACCCATCGGCCGGTCATTAGTAAATAGTGTATTGGTAGCATCCTGCACTACATCTTTAGTTCTGGTATCCGGTTCTACGGTTGGTTATGCCCTTGCAAAAATGCATTTTAAAGGGAGGCAGCTCATATTTTATATTATTGTTTTTACCATGTCACTTCCCTTTCAGATAACACTCATTCCCAATTATATTACAATGGTGAACCTGCACCTGGTGGATAGTTTTCTGGCATTGATTATTCCTTTTTCAGTGAGTGCATTTGCCATCCTGATGTTTCGTCAGGCTTTTCAGGGATTGCCACAGGCTTTGATTGATGCAGCCAGATTAGATGGTTGCAGTGAAATGGGTATTATTTTCAGGGTATTATGGCCCAATATAAAACCAACATTGGTTACGATTGCGATTTTAACGTTTATAGGTTCCTGGAATGAAGTATTATGGCCTTTAATTGTAATCAGGAATGAGCAATTAATGACTATGCCCCAACTGGTTACCTTATTTGCAGTAGGTGGAAGAGCAGACAGTCAGTTAGGTGTTAAAATAGCAGCCGCAGTGTTGCTGGCATTACCGGTAATGTTCGCATTTCTTTTTTTTCAAAAACATTTTATACAAAGTATGGCCTCTACAGGTTTAAAAGACTAATTAGTTTATGGCAATTAATATTAAAAAGAGCCCGATAAAATTATATGCATCGGCAAAGGCAGTGATTAATAATTATTTATTTCTGCCAGGTAAAGACAGGGTTAAACATATTGTAGAAAGGGTAGAAGCAATGACTGATGAACAGGTAGCCGAATGTACCCATCATTTGATGCAGGAATTTGGCCACCGGCACCGGAATTTAACAGCATCGTTCTTACATCATTTTCATACCACCGAAATTAAATTCTCAAGAATTTTATCCCATTTTCCAGAACAAAAAAAAGTTTTATTGGGGGCATTTTTGACTAAGGAATATTCTATACAATCTGCTGCATTATTCAATCCATCCATTGTTCCGCATCCCGATCAAAATGGGTTAGAACCCGGAGAGCAAAGGTTTGTGATGAGTTTAAGGTCCACTGGCGAAGGGCATATATCTTCCATCTCTTTTAAAACAGGGATTATTAATACAGAAGGAGAGATAAGACTGGATCCGAATCCATTGTATTATACCTGTCTGCAAAAAAAGGAAGATACTCTTTATAACAAAGCGTTTCTTTATCCAAGAGCTATGGAGCATGAATATTTTGATGTAGCCTGTTTAGATAAATTACCTGAATCTTTTACAGCAAAAGAAGCACATCATATTTTAGTTGCTGGACATAGTCATGATGCATCTTTAATGGAATCTCTAAGAATACTGGACCAGATTTTTGATACCAATTATGAGCTGGCAGATTCTGCGCATATTGAGCTGAATGAGAAAGTAATTTTTCCAAGTGCAAAAGGAGAAATAATGGGGATGGAAGATGTACGATTTGTAAGATTTGAAGATAAAGACGCTATTTGTTATTATGGAACGTACACAGCATATGATGGGAAACATATTAAAACGCAGTTGATTGAAACCAGGGACTTTCATTCCTTTAAAACCAGAACCTTATTTGGTAAAGCCATTTCGGATAAAGGGATGGCATTGTTTCCAGAAAAAATACAGGGGAAATATGTGATGATTTCCCGTCAGGGTGGTGAAAATATAAGCATCATGTTTTCTGATGATATCTATAAATGGGATACAGCAGAACTTTTAATGCAGCCTAAATATGACTGGGAAATGGTGCAACTGGGCAATTGTGGTTCACCGATTAAAACGACTAAAGGTTGGCTGTTGTTAACACATGGTGTAGGGGTAATGCGTAAATATGTGATCAGCGCTATATTGCTGGATCTTGAAGACCCCAGACAAATTGTTGGTAGGTTGGAAAAGCCATTTCTGGAAGCAGATGAAAACGAAAGGGAAGGGTATGTGCCGAATGTAGTTTATACCTGCGGTTTATTACTGCATGGAGATGTGTTGCTGATTCCGTATGCAGTTTCCGATGCTGCAACCGGATTTATAACTGTTAAATTAAATGATATGCTGGATGAATTACTGACATCAGGCAGTTAACTGCAGTTTCATTTTCGCATCAAAAAAGTTCTAAAATAGAATGAAATAAAGCCAATAATGGTTTGAGGTTTTTCAACACAAAAAATTGCATTAGTGAAAACTAAGGCTCCTTAAAAATGAATAAAAAAATGTTTAATGTGTTATGCTGGATAACCACGATATGGTTATCTTTTGCAGCCTGTACCAAGGCAACTGCTCCTGCACCAGCAGTAACTCAAACGGTTGACAGCAGTATGGTAAATACTGCCCATCTGGATCATTTATATACTAGTTTGGTATTTCCGGATGGTACAGCGGCTGCGGGTGTTTACATTTATTCCAATTACCCCAATTATGTGAATGTGGAAGCCACGGGTGAAGGCTTTACTTGTTTAGATGATGTATCCAGAGCAACACTCGTGTATTTGAGGTCAGGTAAATATGTTTCTGATACTACGGTCCGTTCCAAATTGTATCATTTAATCACCTATATGCTTGAGATGCAATCTCCGAATAATTATTTTTATAATTTCTTATTCTCTACAGGCCAGATTAATACCAGTGGTGCCACCAGCATTAATAATGCAAACTGGTGGAGCTGGCGTGCTTTCCAGGCTTTAACAGAAGCGGCGCCGGTAATAAAGGAGCTTAACCCGGCATTGTATACTAAAATGAATACTGCAATCAGTAATCTGGTGACAAGAATGAAAACTGATTTTGTAAACCTGCAGGAGACCACTGCCACTTACAGTGGAGTTACGGCACCTCAATGGTTGCCATCAGGCAGTGCCTCTGATCAGTCATCCGTAATGATTCTCGGATTAATCAATTATTGTACAGCCAATAATGACCCCGTAATGAATGGGTTTATCAAACAATTGGCCGATGGGATTATTTTGATGCAACAAACTGATACCCTGCATTTCCCCTACGGTGCATTTCTAAGCTGGGAAAATACCTGGCATGCATATGGAAACGTGCAGGCATATGCTTTAATGCAGGCTGGGAACTTTTTAAATAATCCAAAATACAATTATGCTGCTTTGGCAGAGGTAAACAATTTTTATCCCTGGTTGCTGCAAAACGGATACCAGTCAGCCTTTACAATCAGTAATACAGGGGGAAGTATTCAAATACTTACGGAAACAGCCTATTCTCAGATTGCCTATGGAATAGAACCGATGGTATTTGCTGCTGCAGAAGCCTATAAAGAAACCGGGCAGGCAAAATATGCAGATATGGCCGGCCATCTGGCTGCATGGTTTTTAGGTGCTAATGCGGCAAATGCCATGATGTATTCAGTTTCCACAGGAGTATGTCTGGATGGTATAGGTTCACCTTCTGCAATTAATCAGAATTCAGGTGCAGAATCTACTATTGAAGCTTTATTAACTTTACAGAGAGTGGAAACTTACCCTGCTATAAAGACAGCTTTGAATAAATATAAAAATTAAGTGCAAATGGGAAATCCATTTATTTTATCCGATCAGTTGATATTTAAACCCGATGACGTCGATTTAAGAAAATCTCCTTTAAGAAACGGGTTGATAGAAAAAACGTATACATTGGGAGCTTTCAATCCGGGCTTATGCCGCTTGCCCAATGGCAATTTATTAATCATGGTAAGGGTTGCTGAAGCTTTAGTGCAACCGGTTATAGATGACAAAGTGCGTTGTATACGTTGGGATGCTGAAAAAAATTTCCATACAGAAACATGGTCATTGCAGGATGTGGAGATGAAAGACCCCAGAAAGTTCAGGATAAAAGCCTATGGTTTTCCTGTATATGCTTTAACTTCTCTATCCTGGTTATTACCGGTGGAATTAAATGAAGATGCTTCTGCAGTTTCTCAAATTCATTATGATAAAGCGATAGCGCCGCAATATTCCAGTCAGGAATTTGGAATTGAAGATCCAAGGATTTCATTTATAAATGGACGATATTACATGACAACCTGTTGTGTAAGTGCAGAAAGGCATTCTACGATGTTGTATGTTTCTGACAACGGGTTGGATTATACCAGTATGGGAATTGTGCTGGACCACCAGAATAAAGACATGTTATTGTTTGAAGGAATGATCAGCGATAAATATTATGCACTCACCAGGCCCATGGGGGAATGTTATTTTGCCACTACGAATGTATCAGAATGGCATCCCGGTGCTGCCATACATTTGTCAACCTCGCCAGACCTGTTGCATTGGAAACCTGCAGACACTGCTTTTTTACGTGCCAGGCGTTCTTCTGTTTCAAATGCAAAGATTGGAGGTGGAACGCCACCCATACTAACAGCAGAGGGTTGGCTGATGCTCTACCATGGAGTGGAAAATAATGGAGAAGTTGGATGCTATCGCACTTTCTGGGCTTTACTGGACAAGGAAAACCCATTAACTATTATACATCTGGCTGATGATCAGGCTTTGCTGGAAGCAAACCCTGAACTGGTAACTGGGATCAAACATCAGGTTTACCTGGAAGATGTTGTTTTTACAACTGGTATTGCAGCATTTGGTGATAATCTGATATTAGCTTCCGGAGAATTAGACCTTGCCTGCAGGATTACTGTATTACCTAAAAATTATTTTTCAGTTAAAGGGGTTAAACATTAAAATATTATGGCAGAAGTTAAGATCGAACACCTTTCAAAAATTTATTCCGGCCAGGTGAAAGGACAAGCTGTATCAAAAGCGGTGGATGATATTTCCTTTACAGTCCGGGATAAAGAATTTCTGGTAATGGTTGGCCCATCCGGCTGCGGTAAATCTACCTTGTTACGGATGATTGCAGGTTTGGAAGAGATCAGTGACGGAACTTTAAGTATTGATGGAAAACTGATCAATAACCTGAGCCCGAAAGACAGGGATATTGCCATGGTATTTCAAAACTATGCTTTGTACCCGCATATGACCGTATATGATAATATGGCATTCGGATTAAAGTTAAAGCACTACAGTAAAAAGGATATCCGGGAACGGGTAATGCAAACTGCCGAGCTGCTGGAAATAGAAGAGATGCTGCAACGAAAGCCTAAAATGTTATCCGGAGGACAGCGGCAACGTGTGGCTATAGGCAGAGCCATTATCAGGCGGCCGAAAGTATTTTTATTTGATGAACCCCTTAGTAACCTGGATGCCAAATTAAGAACACAGATGCGTATTGAATTGCAAAAACTGCACCGGGAAATAAATGCTACCATGATTTATGTTACCCATGATCAAACTGAAGCCATGACATTAGGTAACAGGATTGCTGTATTAAGCAAGGGCAAATTGCTGCAATTGGATACGCCCCTTCATTTATACAATTATCCGGCTAATAAATTTGTGGCAGGTTTTATTGGTTCGCCTTCCATGAATTTTTTGAAAGGCAGTATTCAATACAGAGATGGCTTTTATTTTATTCATGAAACTGATGATTGTACTATTTTTTTAGGAAAGGAGATACCTGAGACAATACAACACTATACCGGGAAGACCATTCAGATTGGGATCAGGCCAGAGCATATTGCCATTTGTGGGGAAGAAATAACTGGTGATTGCCATTTAACTGTAACTGCTTTTGAAAATATGGGAAATGAGCAATTGGTATATTTATCATTAGGTAATCAGAATATTATTGCAAGAAGACCTCCTGTTGAAACACAGGATATAGGAACGCAAAAGAGCGTAATTTTTAGTAGAGAAAAAATTGTATTTATTGATGAACAGACTGGAGATATTATCGGTGTATAATTCTTTAATTAAACTTCACTTCAAATATTTTGCTCCAGTTTTTACCGGTTATAAAAAACCGGTTTTGAATACTGTCGTAAGCAATACCATTAAGTACATCAGCATGGTCATTTATTTCAAGGCCGGCAATATTCCATATATCAGACAGGTCTGCTTTGGCAACCACAACACCTGTTAACGGATTTATTTTAACAATGATGTCTTTTTTCCAAACATTGGCATAAATATAATTTCCGGCATATTCCAATTCATTTATTTCCGGCAATGGGCCATTATTGTCAGTGACCTTCGTTTTTTTGATGATGTTAAAAGTTTCAGGATCCCGGTAAATCAGGTTTTCAGTACTGTCATCCATAATTAAATATTTGCCATCATTGGTCATACCCCATCCCTGACCCTCATAGTTAAACTCTTTTAGTTTATTAAAAGTTTTGAGGTCAAACACAAAGCATTTACCTTCTTTATAGGTGAGTTGATAGATTTTTCCATTCAAAATGGTAATACCTTCTCCAAAATATTGCAGGGGCAATACCCTCTTTTGTAAAGTTTTACCTGTTTCCAGGTTAACATTCTTTAATTGGCTGGCACCATATTCTCCGGTGCTTTCATATAATTGATGGTCAAACCATTCCAGCCCTTCTGTAAAAGCAGTAGAATCATGCGGATAAATATGAGTAACTGTATAATTCATAATGGCTGGAACAGGAAAGTTTGAACTGTTTAAAACAGCAGAATCATTATTGTTTTGGCATGATGCTAAAAGGATCAGTAAAAAGGCAGTTAGTATTTTAAAATTCATAAGTATGAAAATACTTAATAAATTGGAATGAAATTGTGTCTATTATGTATATTTAAGTCAAGTTTTAACCCGAATAAATATGTAAAATATGGAACCTACTATTTCGGATAATCAGGCTACGCCAGCACAAAACGTAGAAACTAAAAAAGCTTATGTGTATACCATCCGGGATTGGAAAGAATACCTGGGTGAATCCCTGTTAATTATTTTCAGTGTATTGTTGGCTCTTATACTTTCAGAATATATTAATAATCTTCACGAAAAGGAGACTACCAGGAGTATCATGAAAAGTATTGTTTTAGAACTAAAGCAGAACAAAACTTCACTTCAGGAAATGAACCAGTATAATTTGCAGGTGCTTAATAATATTGACTCTGTAATTGTAAATAAAAAGTTGCAGCAGCAATTGGTGTCAGATGATGCGTTTAAATTAAAAGTAATTGCTCCCGAGGGGGCATTATACCGCTATCTGAACAATGAAGCCTGGACCATTGCTAAGAATAACAATATTATGTCTAAAGTGGATATTGAAACCTTATCTATTTTGACCAAGGTATATGAGGATCAAAGCCGGGTGATGAAAGTAGAGGATGAAGTTGCAAAAGTAATTTTAAGCAGGGATTCCAGGGATCCGGGTAAAATTCATGCAACTCTTGTCATCCTTCAGGATATTTATCATGCATGGTCGGTTGATAGAAATGAAGGACTGCTTCATAGAATTGATGATGCCATTAAAAAAGTGGAGGATTATTAATCATTTCGTGATTGTTTTTTGATATTTATCAAGTCAGGATATTTTTATTTTATATAATCTTTGGTATTGCTAACTACCTGCTATTAATGATGGAAATTACCCAATGTTGTAAGGATAGCCTGACTGAATACATTACCAGATTCTTTTTTATATGGATAGGTATGCTAATTGCTGTTTTAGGTATTTCGCAGGATTCTTTGTTTTTTAAACCTGGTCCTATTCGCAGGGAGATGAAAGCAATGAAGATAGAGGGTACAATTAAAATAGATGGATTACTTTCTGAAGCCGAATGGAGTGTAGCTCCTGCTTTTTCAGATTTCAGGCAAATAGAACCTTATCAGGGTAAGCCGGCCAGTTATGCCACTGTTATCAAAATTTTATATGATCAGAAATACCTTTACTGTGGAATTGTTTGTAAGGATCCTATGGGAAAGAAGGCCATTATGGCAACAGATTTTGCAAGGGATTTTGATAATACCAAACATGATTATATCAGCCTGAATTTTGATACCTACAATGATCAGCGGAATGCCATTGTATTTGCCACCAACGCATATGGGGTACAGCGCGACCTGTTGGCATTTGATGACCTGTATTACGATGTGGATTGGGATGGTCTCTGGAATGTACGAACTACAAGAAATGATTCAGGTTGGGTGGCAGAGATGGCCATTCCCTGGAAAACACTTCGATATCCCAATTCAAAGGACAGTCTTCAAAGCTGGGGCTTTAATGTTTTAAGAAACAGGCGGCTTAGCAATGAAACCAGTGCCTTTTCTCCTTATCCCCGTATTTTTACCTCCTCGCATATGAATTATGCCGGAATACTTACCAATCTGCAACCACCACCGCATAGCACTAATATATCTTTCACCCCATATGTATTAACATCAGTTGACCATTACAGGAATTTTGCATTATCCCAGAGCCCAGATGCAGCTGCATTCAAATATGGGGGAGACCTGAAATGGACCCTTACACCCAATTCGGTGCTGGATCTTACTGCCAATACTGATTTTGCCCAGGCTAATGCGGATCAGCAGGTGAATAATACTACCCGTTTCAATGTTTTTTTTCCGGAAAAAAGGCAGTTCTTTCTGGAAAATGCTTCTCTTTTTGGTGTTCAGATTACGTTGAATGCTGACCAGGCTGGCGGTTCGATGCGTTATCAGCCCTTTAACAGCAGGACCATCGGATTGGATACCAGTGGGAATCCGATACCCATTGTAGGGGGAGGAAGGTTTGTTTATCGGTCTGCAACTATGAATTATGGCGCCATTGCCATACGCGAGGAAGGCTATAATGGAGGTCCTGCCACTAATTTCTTTGTGGGTAGGGCTTCCAGAAATTTCGGCAGCCAGAACAGGGTTGGTACGATGGTTACCCTAAAACAACAACCCGGGGCTTCCAATATAGAATCTACAGTTGATGGCTTTTTCCGATTGGATGAGTCCCATTCGGTTAATGCCATTCTTACGCAGACAACCAGCACTGCCAACGGGCAATCTGGCTTTGGGGGCATTGTTCAGTATTTTAACAATACCAATAACCATGAGATATGGTTGACACAATCCCTGATTACCAAAAACTTTGACCCTCAAATGGGATTTATTTCCCGCACAGATGTGATTGCCACCACACCGGGAATGAATTATTTTTACAGAGGGAAATTGATTCCATTTAAAAAATACATTTTAGCTTATTCACCCGGTATTTTACCGGAACTCTATTTTACAGCATCTACCCGAAAATTCTCAGAAGCCGACCTTCCTTTTTTTCCAGTATGGTTCAATTTTAAGAATGGTGGTTTTCTGGGATATGGAATGGTATCTGTGTGGCAGCATCTTACTGCTCTGTTTTCTCCACTGAATGTGAATATAGCCCCAGGGGATTATCATTATTTTAATCAACAGGTCTATTTTTCTTCAGACCCCTCCCGAATGCTAAATGTTCAATATGTTTTAACTGCAGGCACTTATTTTAATGGAAAACTCGTGACAAGTGATTATAAGCTGCAGTTTGCACCCATACCCCATATTTCATTTCTTGGGGAATTGAACCGCAATCATTTTAAGCAGGTTGGGATAAATCAAACTTCCACTACGATTGACCTCTATATTGTTCAGGCAAGATTGGCCTTAAATCCAAGAATACAGTTAACAGGCATTTATCAAAAAAACGCATTGAATAATTCTGATAGTTATAATCTGCGGTTGTCCTGGGAATATGCTCCGTTAAGCTATATTTATTTTATTTATAACAGGGGAGTGAATACCCAACTGACTACTGCACCAATAGCATCTCAGACAGAAGATCATTTAATTTTTAAAATGAGTTATTTTAAACAGTTTTAAAATGAGCATGGTTTGCTAAAATTGACTTACTGCTTGTAGTTACTTAAATATGGCTGTCATTATATTATGAAGGTTTGCAACAAGTTTAATATTGATTAAAAGGGGAAAGAGATGATTAATGTCATTTTTAAAGTAAGGGGTGAAGATTACATTTAATGTTGTTATCAGAAGTCGTTTTTTTCTATGCAGAAGTATCTTATTATATTGATCCTGTTGATTTCTTTTTATGAAGTACAGGGACAAATCAATTCAGATAAGTTTTCTGTTTCTGCAAATTTTGGGGCATGTATGCCAGTCGGTATATTCGGTTCAAAAAATGTTCAGGATTCAATTTCAGCATATGCAAAAACCGGGATAGGTGGGGTGATCGCTTTTGAATATAAGTTACACCCAAGATTAAGTCTGGTTTTGCAGGTAGCTGGGCAGCAAAATGCCACCAATAACGGGGCATTAAGCAATGATGCTATGAACTATGCAGGTGATACTATTGCATTTGCTTATAATATTCATAAATGGTTGATGGGAAAAGTTACTGCAGGGGCTGCCTATGATTTTCCACTAAATCATTCGGGAAAACTACTTTTTTCTACAAAAATATTGGCAGGTGTAATGAATGTCTGGGTACCGGAAATTGCTATAGAATCTGCTAGATTTAACCTGATTTCAGGTTCGGTTACACAAATATCTTATTCCCAATATACCGATAAGGAATTTCATTTAACTTTTACAGGGTCTGCCGGAGTTGGATTGAAATATATTATCAACCGTACTTTTTATGTACAAAGCAATCTTGATTTTTCATTGGCGGCTGCGAAAATGCCAATTTATTACAGGAATGTAAGGGTACCTGTATTGTCTTCTTACGCTTATGGTACTACTATAACAGGTATTATACCTATAGTAATTTATCCGGAAACTTATTATCGTCAGCCATTGAATACGGTTAATTTAACTGCCGGTGTTGGCATTATGTTGTAAGAGTATTGCCTTAAACAATATAATTATTACTCAATCAATTAAACAATTACAAATATGTCAGGCTAATGCCGTTCAAATGCCGGGACAAATACAGTCATTTTCCTTGGACAGTTATAAGTTAATGATCACCTTGCTTAAAATTTAAATGAATCATGAAACAACCGGAATTAGGTAGAAAAATTGCAGAATTAAGAAAGGCAAAAGGATTAACACAGGAAGAACTAGTTGAGAAATGTAATTTAAATGTGCGTACCCTTCAAAGGATTGAATCTGGTGAAGTGACACCGAGGAGTTACACCATCAAAGTAATTTTTGCTGCCCTGAATTGCAATATTTATGATTCAACTAATAGCATTACAAATAAGTTCAAAAAGACTGAATTTATAATCAGCAATTGGCTTAGGCAAGTTTATACATATGTATCAGATCTTTTTAACTTAAAAACACACACTATGAAAAAGTTATTCATTTTATCTGTCCCATTCCTAACCATTTGCTTTTTTTTATTTTTCTATTGTTCCCAGGTAATTGCACAACAAAATAAAGCTACAATTTATTTAAAATTAGAACTGGCAAGTTCAAATTCAAAGTTTATTCATTGGTTTAATTCCGGCCAAATAGATTCGATAGGGTTAAGGTATATGGAGAATGCTTGTATGATGCCAAATGACCCTACCATTATTGGAAGAAAAGGGATCATTGAATATAACAAGCAATTATTTAACCAGGGTATTCGATTTGTACAACTCAATTCAGTATCAAAAGTTATTACTGATTCGATGGCTGTTGACAGAGGAGTTTGGATTGTTAGTTTTAATTCAATTCCAGTTGCATCCGGAACCTATTTAACAGAATGGCATTATTTAAATGGGCAATGGATGATTGAAAATGAAATGTCTAAACCTGATAAGGTCATGAATTTAGAAGCAAGTAAATAGTCTCCCGCTTAGCTTTTTTTACACAATATTCAATATATAAAATCTCCACTGTACATATCTATGGAAGCATTTCGTCCAATAAATTGATTTTTTCCTTTAAGGATTCTGTGGTGCTGACTTTGCGTAATGGCAGTTTCTGTTCCTGCAACAACAACAGCGGCAATCAGATTGGCCCATAAGTTATTGCCATATGGTATATTGCTGCTGTTATTGTGATAGTACAGTTCTTTTGCTGAAAAAATATGATAGAGATCGGGGAATTGATCCGGTAGAGTAAAACAATAACTATTATAACAATTGTTCAGGGATAAATAAATACTGTCTGATACATGCACATACAAATGTGATGAGTCTGCAATTATATAGGGATAGAATTGTCTTTTTCCCTTATCATCTTTAAACTGATCCAATATCATTACTTCCTTATTCATATGATAATGGATTTGGTACTGGTCTTTTGATAACTGAAGATCCCTGAAATCAGTAAAACTTCTATAAACTCCATTGAGGGGAATTTTGTATTTATTTACCGGAAATGTATCCCAAATGGCTGCTGACATTTTTCTGATGTTTTCAGTATGATAAATATTGAAGTCATCTGATGGAATATATCCGTTTTCAATGGTGAAGACTTTTTGCAGATGTTTGAGTTCATTTTCTTTTTTGATCAGTGAATCATCTTTGTTAAAAAATGAAGTAGCATTAATAATAATGTTTAATAATGATACAAAATTTGGGCTTGATGCAATATCTAAGGTTAAAAATTTTCTGTATGATTGTAAACCAGTTTCCAGATAAAGATCTGCCACAAACAAATATTTTCCATAAGTCGTATTAGTGAAATAAGTGTATTCCCCGTTTTTATTGTTTTTTTGAAAAATGGATTCAGGATTATTCCATTTTCTGAATTGCCTGATACTGATGAGCAATGTATGGTTTTCTCCTCCGATATTGCTGATTGCTTCCAGCAGATATTTTTCTGCCACTGCATCCAGTGGTTTATCATATTTGAAAGCCTGCGGTATTTTGTCTCCATTTTGTTCTATTCCAATAAATGCAGTATCAAATCGATTGTCCTGAACAATTACATGATTGAAATAACAATGCTGGTAATAAATCATTCTTTTCTCCATTTTATTAAAGGAGGGAAATTTATATTTTTTGATTTGGAAGTCGCTTTGAGAAAGGAGTAGGCCTGGTACTACCAAAACAAATGCCAAAATGAGCAAGGCAAGATAATTTTTCATGTAATGAAAATGATATTATTCAATGGAAAGAGGATTAATGAAATTAATACAAGTAGTGTATTAAAAGTGTTAATAATTATTAGCTAGTTTTAATATCCTTGAAACTTATTAATGTTGGTATAGAAGACTATGAATGAAGCTGAGTAAGGTTGATTTAAAATAATGCTGTATAATTTAGTAAATAAATTTACCCCCAGTCAAAATCTACCTGCCTGCCATTTAATTTCCATTTGGCAGGCTGGTTATTTGTTATCCAGTCCAGCGGTTCACCGATTGGCTGCACAGTAGCAGCTTTTGCAAAGCAATCTTTGATAAAGGATTGTTGTTCCTTTCCCAAAGCCTTTGGATCTGGTGAAATAAACAAAGGTGTTCCGCTTTCAGCAACCAGTTGCATCCATTGCTTGTTTTTAGTCCAGGGGATATCGTTGGTGAGGCCTATACAATCTGCATCTGTGGCATAAAAGGTATTGTGCTGCGGTATTCTGAAACCTAAGGTATTAACCCCCATTTTACGGGTGCGTTCCCATTCTTTGCCGCTGGTGTCATCTCCGATACGATTGAGTTCAAATATACCGGCAGAAAGATGGCTTACTGTGTTACATCCGATAATGTACAAATCACCTGCTGCTTTCCTTATAGCACTATATAATTCATTCATCACTTCGGCAGTGGTTTTGGTATTATTATAGAATCTCCAACCTGGTGTGGTTAGATTATTTTTCATCTGAATTCCCCATTGGGCTAATATATCATATGTGCTGTAATCATGTTTTACCAGTTGGTAACCCCATTTTTTATAGGTGGAGATATTAAATGTAACCCGATCTATATTCTCAGGAATGGTAGGGTCAAGTATTGGTTGTCTGGGATCGTCACGCCCAGGTATAGAAGGTAATAATAAACTGGCTTTTTCATCATGTCTGGCACATAAGGGCCTGGTCCATAGTCCCGGCCGCATACCAAGTTTTTTGATATCATCTGCCAGGGTGGCCATATCCTTAAACTTTGCATTAGGCTTTGAAAAATCTTCCATAAAACCACCATCATCAGGCAGTAAAGGCGAATAAGTTGCCCAGCCTGCATCAATTACCGAAAAAGGTCGGTTTGTGGAATCGGTTGCCAATCCGGTCATTAAAGCTGTAATTTCTTTAATCAGTGCGGAAGAATTATTCCCATATGCAAAATACCAATCGTTAATGCCATATACCGGTTGTTTGGGTAATCTGGGATGAGGACACATGCGTTTACAAAAACGTTGTGCCGCTGCAAATGCTGTTTCCGTGCTGTTACTTTGCATGGTAACAATGTCCGCAGCGTGTAATAGCCGTTGCCCAAGTTGTACACCCACTCCTCCGGAACTTACATCAAGTGTTAAAGCAATTCCCTCTTTGTGTATGGTCCAGCTACATAAGCTACTGCATCCTGTTTTTACACCAAAGCATGCTGTTTGCTCTCCATCATTCAGCAATATATACCAGGGATGATTTACCGGGCTGTTGTAAGACTGCCAGCACAGGTTGCCATAAGAGCGTTCCAGTTGATCGCCCAGTATAAGGCTGGCAGGAGAAAATGAATATTTCCAATGTAGTGTAATGGCATTTAATTGCCTGGTAGGGGAACTGATATATACCGCTAAAGCATCTTTTCGCTGTATAAGTTTAACTTCTATGTCTGCATAAGTATAGATACCATTGGAAAGGGAGAGTTGAAATTGTTCTGCCCCCGATTTTGCATTGATCGAATCGGGCATGTTGATTAGTTGTATAGTATTGGCTGCAATTGAAGTGAGCCGGCTAAATACAATTGCAGCTGTTGCACTTGCTGAGAGCCTGATAAAATGACTTCTTTTCATGTGGCAGGTTATTATTGTAAACTTAGCCATTTTTAATGCAATTGTTATTGCATATTGGATAAGAGTTATCGAACTATTTATTTAAATTGCCGGATAATTTTCTTCATATAATTAAAACACCATGAACAAATTACTGATTACACTGGTAACTGGTTCCTGTTTTTTAGCTGCCCATAGTCAGCAGCAGGTACTCACAGCAAAGGATTATGCACAAGCGGAAAGCTTTATGGGATATAATACCGCTCAGTATATTGACCATTCGCCTTTCAGGCCAAACTGGATATCTGGTGACAGGTTTTGGTTTCGCGACCTGAATGCCAATGGCAGTGAATTTATCCTGGTGAATGCAACCACCGGTAAACTGAGTGCGCCATTTGACCCAATTAAACTGGCTGCAGCTTTATCTGCTGTTACCGGTAAAACTTACGCTGCAAGCCATTTACCCTTTCAGTCGTTTAGCTTTATAAATAATGAACAGTCTGTCAGTTTTCTGGCAAGCGGTAAACAATGGGAATATAGTTTAACAGACAATACCTGTAAGGAAATTCCTAAGAAAACAGCACCCCCTTCTGACAGAAGAGGTATGGGAAATGAGGTACTTTCTCCTGATGGCAAGCGTGCTGTTTTTATTAAGGACTATAATTTATGGGTGAAAGATATTGCCAGCGGGCAACTGAAACAACTTACAACAGACGGTATTAAGGATTTTGGCTATGCCACTGATAATGCAGGCTGGAAACATAGTGATGCTGCAATAGTATTATGGTCGCCTGACAGTCGTAAAATTGCCACATTTAAACAGGATCAGCGCAAAGCAGGGGATATGTACCTGGTTACCACCAATGTTGGGCACCCTGAATTGAAAGCCTGGAAATATCCGTTGCCGGGTGATAAAGATATTATTACCATCCAACGGGTGATTATCAATGTAGATACGCCTTCTGTAATTACTTTGCAGGTACCGCCAGACCCTCACAGGGCTACTTTAAGTGATGATATTTCAAGTGGGGGAACTTTTGATGATGTGGACTGGAAAACGGATGGTTCTGAACTGGCTTTTGTGTCTACTTCCCGCGATCATAAGCAGGAAAAAGTACGTATTGCCAATGCACTGACAGGTGCTGTTCGTGAAGTTTTTGAAGAAACTGTAGCCACACAGTTTGAATCCGGTCAGGGTAGTATTAACTGGAGATACCTTGCAGCCTCCAATGAGCTGATCTGGTTTTCTGAAAGGGATAATTATGGTCAACTGTATTTATATGATGCCAATACCGGCAAGCTGAAAAACCAGATTACTAAGGGAGATTTTACCATTACCCGCTTACTGAAAGTAGATGAAAAAAAGCGGCAATTGTATTTTCTGGCAGATGGCAGTCAAACTGTTAACCCTTATTTTACAAGTTTCTATAAGGTAGATTTTGATGGTAAACATTTAACGCTCTTAACTCCGGAAACCGGTAACCACCAGGTGAGTTTATCTCCTTCCGGCAGTTATTTTATTGACAGTTATTCGCAACCTGATGTAGCACCGGTAACTGTTTTGCGGAATATGGAGGGTAAGCTGATCAGTACCATTCAAAAAACGGATATATCCAGACTGGTGGCTACCGGATGGAAACCTGCTATTCCTATAACTGTAAAAGCACATGATGGGCAGACTGACCTCTATGGCTTACTATTTACACCTACACATGTAGACCCTAATGTAAAATACCCGGTTATTGATTATATCTATCCCGGCCCGCAGGGAGGCAGTGTAGGCAGCTGGTCATTTGTGGCTTCCAGAGGCGATAACCAATCCCTTGCTGAACTCGGATTTATTGTAGTGGAAATTGAAGGCAGCAGTAATCCCCTCAGGTCTAAAAGCTTTCATGATATGAGTTATGGTAATATGGCCGAAAATACCTTGCCCGACCAGATTGCAGGTATCCGCCAGTTGGCAAAGCAATATACTTATATGGATACCAGCCGTGTAGGCATATGGGGGCATTCCGGTGGTGGCTTTGCCACTGCAGCTGCCATGTTCCGTTACCCTGATTTCTTTAAAGTAGGGATTTCAGAATCTGGCAATCATGAGAACAGGAATTATGAAGATGACTGGGGTGAAAGGTATAATGGACTGGAATATATACAGGCAGATGGAAAATCGAATTATGAGTCACAAGCCAATCAGGTATATGCCAAAAACCTGAAAGGGAAGTTGTTATTGGCGCATGGATTGATGGATGATAATGTACCCCCTGGTAATACTATGCTGGTGGTGGATGCATTGATTAAGGCCAATAAGAATTTTGACCTGGTGGTATTCCCAAATAGTCCGCATGGATATGGTAAATATTCACCGTACATGATGCGTCGCCGTTGGGATTATTTTGTACAAAATTTAAAAGCTGCAACCCCTCCGCTGGAATATGAACTGAAAATGACAACAGACCTACGAAATGCAGATTAAAGAATAGTGTTAAATGGATTCATACAGCCTAAGCCTGTTTTTCAGGGACTGGATTTCAGACTGCATGCTTTGGATACGTTGCAATAAATGGGAGATGACATCAATGCCCTCTATATTTATTGCAAGGTCCTCATGCAAGTGAACCAAACGCTCTGCATCTGCTATCTGATGAACAGGCAGGCAGGCTGTTTCATTTATACTTGAAATTTCCAGTAATCCGTAATCCTGTAAAGAACTGATCACTGAAATTTCAATCCCGTATTGGCGGCAAAAAATATCTATGGGTATAAATTCCTGCATGTCCATATAAATAATTTTTATTGAGATAGCTGTTGAAGTTCTTTAAATAATTCCTTTTGTTTTTCTGTTAAATGAGTGGGAATATGGATGTCGTATGTAACATATAGATCTCCGAATTCTCCTTCTTTCTTATACACAGGAAAGCCTTTCCCTTTTAATCTGGTTTTGATTCCATTCTGGGTTAAGGGCTTAATTACCAGTTTGATCTTGCCATTTAGCGTATCCACCACTTTTTCTCCGCCCAGGATGGCGGTATACAAATCAAGAGGTACGGTAGCATAAAGATCATTACCCAGTCTTTTAAAATGAGGATGATTGGGAATGGAGAAAGTAATATATAAATCCCCATCAGGGCCACCATTTACCCCTTTGCCGCCGTACCCTTTTAATTTAATGGTTTGCCCGTTTTCAATTCCTGCCGGAATGGTAATTCGAACCTGCTTATTGTTAATGTTTAAAGTACGCTGATGAGTGGAGTATGCTTCTTTTAAAGGAATTTCAAGCTCACTGTTAAAATCCTGCCCTTTAAATTTTGTTTGTCTCCGGCTGCCGCCAGAACCACCAAACATGGAACCAAAAAAGTCTGAAAAATCCGATTCATTAAAGTCGCCGGAATATTGCTGTCCACCATTATTTGCAGACCTGCCATGAGTCTGTTGTGCTTTTTCATATTCTTCCCCATGCTTCCAGTTTTCACCATACTGGTCATACTTTTTCCTTTTTTCCGGATCGCTCAGTACTTCATTGGCTTCATTGATCTGCTGAAACTTTTTATGGGCATCTTTGTCATTCGGATTCAGATCCGGATGCAGTTTTCTTGCTAATTTCCGGTAAGCTTTTTTAATATCATCCGATGAAGCATTTTTTGGAACTCCCAATGCTTGGTAATAATCAATAAATGGCATATCCCTTTTTTACTTTTTTGTTGGAATGATAATTACCGGAATAGTGGTATGGCGTAAAACTTTTTCAGTTACATTACCCATTACTATATTTTCCAGCCATCTCCGGCTATGAGAACCCATCACAATACAATCAGCATGAATTTCTTTTGCAGCTTCCAGAATACAGTCAGAGAAACCGCCTTCTTTTAAAAGGGTTTTAATATGTTCATCCCCGAGATGATGTTTGGATTGATTCAGAAACAGTTGGGATGCTTTTTTTAAATCAGCAATTACATCCAGCTGCAGGGGCCCTATATCAACATAACCGGTGAATCCCATAATTGGATTATACTGCGATAAAGAGTAGTATTCCGGATCGGCTATTACATGCAGTAAAGTCACTTCGGCTCCCATTGAGGTTGCAAATGCAAAGCCATTTTCTGCCACTTTTTGTGCGGTAGGGTCATAGTCAAGCGCAATTAGCACTTTTTTTGCTTTATTCGTTTTCATAAAAGCGTTTTAATGCTGTAAAATTGATAAGTCCTGTCAGCTCAAAGAACAATTAAATCTTCGGTATAAAGTTACGCTTAAATTAACGAATCAGCAGTAAAGGTTAGGTCGTATAATATTTATCAATGCTCCATTGATGGTGCATGGGCCTTTTAAGTAATCTGTCTGCTTCCCGGTCCGCAATAAACTTTTCTGTTAACGGATTCCATTGTAAAGGCCGGCGTAATTGGTACCCAATATTGCCAATATTGCATACAGTTGCAGTACGATGGCCAGTTTCCACATCACAAACAGGCATTTTTCTGCTGTGTAAGGCATTGATAAAATCCTGGTAATGATTGGTACTCAGATACACATGCTGTTCATTTTCCCCGATAATCTTTTCTTTTAAAGAAACAGGGTTGGTAGTCAATAATCCTCTCTGTACCAATACAGTTCCCTTAGTACCTGTAAACTGGCAAGAAGAGGCAGCACCCGGATTATTCTGATGGATCATTTGGATGCCATTACTGTATTCAAAGAGTAATCCCTGGTTTTGTCCTGCAGCAGGTGGAATTATTTTTACAGGGCCGCTGTTATCCATATTCAATCCCCACTGGGCAATATCAAACATATGGGCACCCCAATCTGTCATTCCGCCTCCTCCAAATTCATCATAAGCCCTCCATTGCGGCCATATTTCTGATTCAAAAGCCAGGTTAGGAGCCAGCATTTTATTATAAGGCCTTTGAGTTGTATTTGGTCCTAACCAGAATTTCCAGTCCAGTCCATCCGGAACAGATTCTGCAGCCAGGTCAAATTGCTTTGGTGGGCCATCAATATTCACCACTACTTTAGTAATTTCCCCGATATACCCATTTCTTACCAGCTCAACTGCCTGTCTGAACTCCGGCCAGGAGCGCTGCATGCTTCCGGTTTGAAATACCCGGTTGTATTTTCTGGCAGCATTCACCATGGCCCTGCCTTCAGCAACCGTTTTAGAAAGGGGTTTTTCACAGTACACGTCTTTACCAGCCTCACAGGCTTTTACGGCTATTACACTATGCCAGTGGTCAGGCACAGCAATAATCACCGCATCCACTTCTTTACGGTGTAATAATTCCCTAAAATCCGGATAAGGAAGGCAACTGTTGGTAGCGGGCAATCCTTTTGCAATATTGGTTTTATTTAAGTTAATAATAAAACGATCCATTTTGGCCTTATATACATCACTGGCACCCACAAACTGCACCTGCCCGGTATTTAAAAAATATTGCTGCAGTCCGTTGCTTTGCTTGCCGCAACCAATAAAACCAAGATTAATCCTGTCACTGGGGGCAACAAATCCCCGCCCTAATACAAAACGGGGCACAATAAAAAAAGCTGAGGCAAGTGAAGTGGTTTTCAGAAAATCCCTTCTGTTCAACGGTTTGTTTTTTTTCATATATATAATTTAGGCAGCAAATCGGTTGGGGTATTTAGCAACTAAACTTAAGTAAAAGGGAGTGAAAATGAAAGGATTTATGTAAAGAAATCTAAAAATCAGACTGTAATATCTGATTTTCATAGTTATACGAAGTAATTAAAAAGTGCTACTATTCCAAATATTACCCTTTTGTTAATAAAAACTTAGCAAAACTTAAAAAATAATTTAAAAAGTATATCATACTTTATCAAATTGTTTATAATTTAGTATTGTCTTTTAACCAAACACTAACAAACTAATTGCAATAAAATGCGAGTTAAAAACGAATTCTATAAGAAATCTGTCTTGAAGGAATTGTACTTTAATGGCAGCCTGTCCTGTATAGAAATCAGTTTTAAGATCAAGAAAAGCATACCCGTAACCTCCAATATTATCAACGAACTCATTATGGAAGGCATGGTTAAAGAAACAGGACTGGCTCCATCCAGTGGGGGCAGAAGACCCTTAATGTATGCATTGCAGGAAGATCAAATTTATACAATATCCATTGCTATGGATCAGCTGGTTACCCGTATTGCCCTGATGGATATGCATAACAAACCGGTTGGTAAAATTGAAAAGTTTAAATTAACACTCCACAATAATCCGGATGCACTTTCTTTTCTTGCCCAAAAAATAAAGGAAATTGTTGACAATGCATCGGTGAGTAAGAGCAAAATAATGGGTGTTGGTATCGGAATGCCGGGATTTATCGATTTTCAGAAAGGAATCAACTATACTTTTCTGGAAATTAAGGACCAAACGATTATTGAATACCTCACTGAAGAAATAAAACTACCCGTTTATATCGACAATGATTCCAGTCTGATCGCACTGGCAGAACTGCGTTTTGGTTCTGTGCATCATAAAAAGAATGTCATGGTTATCAATATAGGCTGGGGGGTAGGCCTCGGACTAATCCTCAATGGAGAGTTATTCCGGGGGCATAATGGATTTGCCGGTGAGTTCAGTCATATTCCCATATTTGACAATAATAAATTATGCGAGTGTGGTAAAACAGGATGCCTGGAAACCGAAACCTCCTTACTTGTTTTAATTGAAAAAGCAGCAGCAGGGTTAAAAGAAGGCCGTTTATCCAGCCTTCCATCAAATTTCCCCAGTGATTATTATGAACAGGATTATGAGGCAATTATTGCAGCGGCTTTAAAAGGCGATCAGTTTGTAGTGGAACTGTTCTCAGAATCAGGTTATAATATTGGAAGGGGAATTGCCATACTGATCCATCTTTTAAACCCCGAACTTATTGTCTTAAGTGGCAGAGGCGCTGCAGCAGGAAAAATATGGGAAGCACCCATTCAGAATGCCATCAACAAGCATTGTATACCAAGGTTATCCTCCAATACAAAAATCAAAGTATCCACATTAGGCCATGATGCTGAATTAATCGGGGCTTCTGTATTAGTCATGGAAAACATAGAAAAAAACAATACCGTCGTTAAAAATAAAACTGTTTAATCAATAAAACCAATAAAACCACCAAAACCAAAACCAAGGCCAACGCCTATTTTCTCAAACCAGATTTGCACGCTCTAAATTAAAATTTATGAAAAAAAAATCAACGTTTTTACTGCTTGCTCTCGTGCTGTTTATAGCAAATAATATTGCTATAGGGCAGGAGAAAAAGACAATTACCGGAATGGTAAAAGACAGTATCGGTTCACCATTACCCGGCGTTTCAATTTCCGTTAAAAACACAGACAAACATGTACTGACCAATGAAAAAGGAGTATTTAAAATAAATGCTGCTGCTGCTACTGATATTTTAGTATTCAGTTATATTGGATTTGAAAGAAAAGAAGTTACCGCTGGTAGTTCCGGCTATTTGGATGTTACACTTAAAGGGCTTCCCAACCAGCTGGATGCAGTGGTGGTAACTGCTTATGGTATTAAGAAAAGCCAGCGTAGTCTGGGTTATGCCACTTCCACTGTTAAAGGGGAAGATTTAATGAAAGCCGCACCCACCAATTTTGGTTCTGCCTTAACAGGCCAGGCCTCTGGTGTAATGGTAACCAGTAATACCGGTGGTGCCACCAGTGCTGTTGCTATCCAGATCAGGGGTATATCTTCTTTCGGTTTCCAGCACCAGCCGCTGCTGGTAGTGGATGGTATTATTGTAAGAGATGGGGATGCCAATGGCCAGGGTTACTGGGGGGGTAACCAGAAAATAAACGGGAATGGCTTACTGGATATCAGTCCTGAAAATATTGAAACCATCAATATCCTGAAAGGTGCTGCTGCATCTGCCCTGTATGGCTCTGATGCAAACTTTGGGGTGATCGTGATTACCACAAAAGATGGTAAAGGCATTAAAAAAGGAATTGGTGTGGATGTTAGTTTTTCATCCGGTATTGAAAAAGCAGCTTACCTGCCTGATATTCAAATGAAATACGGGCCTGGTTACGACTGGGTAGATAACCGTGCTGTTTTTGGAAATGATTCAGCCTGGACCCAAACCACCGTAAATGGACAACAAGTAAGCTATCCTGCATTTAATAACGGGGGTTACCAGTTTGGTTCCAAAATAGACGGCCGGCCGGTATATTATGCTGATGGTGTGGTTCGCCCGTTTGCTGCAACTAATTACTGGAAAGATTTCTACCGGGATGGTAGCAGCAATATTGCCAATATAGCTTTAAGCAATTCTTCTGATAAAATTACTTACCGGTTTTCCTATACCCGGAATGATTATAAGGGTATTCAGATTGGAGGTGATCAGCAAAAGAATACTTTCAATTTAAACACCACTTTTAAAATTGTGCCAAAATTAACCTTGAATGTTACATCCAGTTTCAGCAATGAGCAGGTTACTAACAGGCCAAGACAGATTTATTTCCTGACCAATAATAGTGGCAGTTTCCCAAGCCCTGCCAACTATATGAATATATTTTTCAACAAATACCAGACACCGCAGGGGTATAAGTATTATACCTCTAATTCCACCATCGATCCAACCAACCGGTTTAAATATGATTTTGACGGAGAGCCTTTCCTGGATTTCTTCTGGAATCAGCTGGCCAATAGTTCTGTTGAAACCACCAACCGTTTAATTGCATCCGCTACCCTGAATTATAATATATTGCCAGGTTTAAACCTTCGTGGCAGGATAGGTACTGATTTTACCGGTTACCGTCAGGAAGAAAAAGACAGGAGTACTCAACCTGTGGCATTTGGCCCATCGGGTGGTTATGGTCTTACCAATAATCAGTATAATTTTTTATCTGGAGACCTTTTGCTGAGTTATAACCGTAAACTGAATAAAGATTTTAATATTACACTTTCCACCGGCTATCAGGGCCGACAGGAATCTTATTACTACAATTCAGCCAGCACTATTGGCGGTTTAACTGTTGAAAACTGGTTCAGCTTATATGCCTCTGCGTCTCAAACCAATAGTGGTACGGGTACAGCTTCTGCTTCCAGGGCTTTCCTGACAAAAGATGGTTTCTTTGGTATTGCAGATATAAGCTTCAGAGATTATCTGTTTATTTCAGGAACACTGCGTCATGAAAGAACTTCTTCCTTATATCCCGGTATTAATGAATTTAATTATCCAGCTGTAAGCGGTGCACTGGAATTAACCAAATTATTGCATTTGCCTGAAGTTGTTACTTACAGCAAGTTAAGGGCAGCCTGGGGTATCGTAGGTAATCCCCCTGGTCAGTATTTAGCCAATGTAGTTTATAATCCATCTTCGATCAATGGTATCCCTGCTTTAACGCCGCCAACCAGTAATTATGGAAATAATGGCTTGAGGAACGAGTTTAAGCATGAAACTGAATTCGGTTGGGAAACCAGATTACTGAAGAACCGTTTAGGTTTCGATATCTCATATTATACCAATACGATCTATAACCAGATTGTGTCTTTAACCACACCGGCAAATATTGGTACCACCAGTGTAATGGTTAATATTGGTACGATGAATAATCATGGTGTGGAAACTTCTTTATTTGGAACACCAGTAAAGAACAAAAATTTTATCTGGGATAGCCGTTTAAATGTTGGCTTTAACCAGAATAAAGTGGTTTCACTGGCAACCGGCCAATCCACCTATATCATGCAGAATATAGATAATAACTCTATGCAGGTGGTGGCCAATCCCGGCAGTCCCGCAGGAGATATAATGGGTTATGTACCGGAAAGAGACAGTAAGGGAAATAAGATTGTGGATGGCAACGGTATGTATCCGATCGATAAATCTCATTTGGTGAAAGTGGGTAATATTCAACCAAAATTGGTGGGTGGATTTATCAACACATTTACCTATAAAAGATTCAGCTTAAGTACCATGATTGATTACCATTGGGGAGGACAGATTATCTCTCTGTCAAGATTATATGGTACAGGACAGGGTGTATACAAAAACAGTTTATATGGACGTGATGCTGCATCCGGCGGCCTCTCTTATTATTCTCTGAACAATGGAGGAATGGGTACTTATGTTCCTTCCAATGCCAACGGACCTAACGGAGAAGCTGTTCACCATGATGGTATTATACTCAAAGGCGTTACTGCTTCCGGTGCACCTAATACCACTATAGTTGATGCTCCTAATTATTATCTTAATACATTCACCTGGGGTGCATGGCCTGGATATGATCCTTATGCAGATTATCCGGATGGCGCAGTGTTCAATAATAATTTTATCAAGTTCAGGGAACTGTCTTTAAGCTATTCCATTCCTTCCAAACTTGCCGGTAAGCTGAAAATGCAGAATGTGGTATTGTCTGTTTATGGACGTAACCTGTTCTACATTTATAAATCCATCCCGGGATTGGATCCTGAAGATGCAGTGGGTACCAATTATTTAGCTAATTATACCTCATTGGGTACCGGTAATGCTGCCACCCGTTCATTTGGTGGAAGCCTGCGTGTATCATTTTAAACTATTAAATTAATTACAATGAAAAAGAAAAGCATACAATATATACTCTTACTGCTGTTGGGCGCAGGCATTTTGTCAGCGGGCTGTAAAAAGTCAACCATCGACAGTCAGTACTATAACCCGGAACAATCTGTAACAGCGAATATACCTGCTCTTTATGCCGGGTTATTCAATAACTCTTATGTTATTCCCAAATACTGGAATTTGTATACCTTGCTGATACCTGTTTTTGGAGAATACAGCCAGACGGCAGGCTATATCAATGGACACCATGTGTATGAACAGCCTACCAATTACACAGCCAATAAATGGGATAATTATTATACTTCTGTAGTGGCCCCTTACAGGGAAATTCAGAAATATTATGGTAATCTTACTTCCGCAGCAGATAAAAGAGGTTACCAGGTCTTTTTGAATACAGCTACTGTATTCTTTTACGATCAGACTGCTCAAATGATAGATCTGTTTGGAGATATTCCTTACAGTCAGGCTGGAAGTATCAATTCAAACGGAACTATTACGCCTGCTAAGTATGATACTGCTAAAAGCATTTATTATGCGATGATCAGCGATCTGGACAGGATCAATACTTATCTCGATACAGCGAATGTTCCTGCTTTTTATAGCAATGAACTGGGACAATATGATTACATAAACGGAGGTAGCATGTTAAGGTGGAGGCAATATGCCAATTCATTAAGGTTAAGGTTAGCCATGCGTATTTCTTATTATGATGAACCCACTGCCAAATCATTGGTGATGAATATGCTCAGCAACCCCACTCAATACCCGTTGGTTCTGAATGCCAGTGATGCCATCCAGATCAACCTGCAGGGTAATATGGTATCCACCAGTTATGATATCCGCAATGGATTTGGAGTGAACCCCTTTGCACCGGGTTATATGGTTGATTCTGTAATGAACCCTTCCAACGATCCCCGCCTACCATTTTATTTCACAACCAATGTAAACGGGCAATACCAGGGTGTGCTCAATACTACTTTGGGTTCTACAGTAACTTCCGGGCAACAAAAAGGATTGTATTCCCGCTGGGATTCCACCACTTTTACAGAAAACAATAATTTCCCGGGCCTGATACTGGATGCTGCAGAAGCTAATTTCTGCATTGCAGAAGCTTACCAGCGCTGGGGATCTGTTTCCGCTGCACAGTCTGCTTATTACAATGGTATCAACCAATCTATCCTGTATTATTATACCATTAACAACGGGAGCAGTTATTCCGGTGTAAAACAACCTATGCCTTCCGGTTCTGCCATTGCTGCTTATGAAGCATACCCAACTGTGGCTTATGGTTCAGATATGGCTGGAAATTTGAATAAAATTGCCACACAGAAATGGATTGACTTTAATGTAATGCAGGCCAACCATGCCTGGGCAGAATACAGGCGTACCAAATTACCTGCCCTGAGCTTCCCGGTAGATCCAGGTTCTGTATCAGCACCCAATCCACCAACCAGGTTATTGTACCCGGGTGAGGAAAGTGCATTAAATGCAGCCAATTATCAGGCAGTTGCAGCAAAAGACAATATTACCACCAAGATTTTCTGGGATGTTAAATAGTTGCTGTTAGTTTAGTGTTAAGTAAAAAAGTTCCTGCCATTGAGCAGGAACTTTTTTTATACAGACTCATTTAGTTTATTGGATATGATCAGTGTTAAACAGGTCTTTCGGTAAAAATTTAATGCTTTCACAGCCGTTCTTTTCCTTTTTATTGGAATAGAGCAGGATATAATATTCTTTACCTGTTGTAATATGCATTTCTTTATTGCCAATATTCAGTTTACCTTCTTTATTAAAAACAAATACCAGAGGCCTGGATGATTGGAATGTACCTGGTTTTGATAAAGTAGCAACAAGGCTGTCATTAAAATGAATAGAACTGGTTTTAGAACAGGTACTGGTTTTTTTGATATGCACAATACAGGTGTTTTTCAGGGAATCTGCCTGGTTGTTTTTGATACTGTCGGCCTTAATTTTAAATGCACTGAATTGCGGGTCTTTCAGTAAGTATATTTTAGCAGTAAACGTGCTTTTAAAATGGCTGCCCTGATAACCCACATCATAGCCGGTAATCAGCATAATATTCCCACCCAGGTATTTTCTTTCCTTATCTGCAATGGATAATAATCGGGTATAATCAAAACGGTCTTGCGATGGGGGAACAATTATTTCCAGGTTACTGATCAGTATCACAGAATCCGGCAGTTTAATTTTATCATTCATTCCAATCACCAGCAGTGAATCTATTTTCTGCGTTTTACTCAATGGGGTTAAATTTGTTCCTGAATTAACCACCCTTATTCCACAGGATACAAAAATAAAAGGGAACAATAGCCAGTAGATATTTTTTCGCTTCATCATTTCATTGGTTTCATCAACAATAACTATACCGGAAACCTTTCTTATTAAGCATAGAAAAATTTGAACTATTCCGGTGTATACTAGATGCCTGTTGCAGGCAGCCTGCAAAACTATTGTATAAACAAATACCTTTCTTTAATTAACAAATCCTTCACTGTTAACATGCAGCGTTATCAATTAACGGTATTTGGTTTTATATTGCAATGGGGTATAACCTGTTTCTTTCTTAAAATGCCGGTTAAAGTTGGAAAAATTATTAAATCCGCATTTATAACATATTTCACTGATGGTTAAATCGGTTTCTGTCAGCAGTTTACAGGCATGGTTAATCCTTACTTCCAGTAAAAATGAAGAGAAAGTCTTTCTGGTCCTGGTTTTAAAATACCTGCAAAATGAATTAGGGCTCATATGGATCAATGCAGCCACTTCTTCCAGTTTAACCGGGTGTTTAAACTGATTAAATACATGCTGGTAAATGATATTGATCCGTTCACTTTCTTTTTGCGGAATCAGCAGTTGGTAATTCTTTGAAACAATGGGGCTCAATTCCTTGGAATGAGCCAGTATATGCAGGATCTGTAACAGTAAAATAATTTTTTCTGATGACTGTGCCTGCAGCAGGGCCTGCATTTTTTCCAGTATCAGGGCGTTGGTCTGACGGTGTATATGCAGCCCCATTCTTGCTTTCTCCAGTAATTTATCTATTTCTTTGTTTTCAGGTAATTTGAAAAAGCTGTTACCCAGCATATCCGGCATAAAATGAATAACCGTGGAAGTCACTTTCAATTTGTTGGCCTTTACAAAATATTTTTCATCACATAACCATAAATGGGGCAGGTTAGAACCCACCAGTACCATATCTCCCGTATTAAATTGCTGTATATTATCCCCAATAAACTGCGTGCCTGTGCCCTCATTAATATATACCAGTTCTATTTCCGGGTGGAAATGCCATTCATTAAAAAAAAAGGGCACCACGTCATAGCGGATACTGAAAGAATGTTCAGGTGCTAATGCAATTTTTAACAATTTCGGTTTCATAAAATGGTATCATTCATTCTGCAAAATGATAAATATAAAAAGAAATTGGTAAGATAGTATCATAATTAGTTAATATGCTGTAAAAAACATAAAGAAAGAGCGTTTATTTTTGTACTGCTGATGAAGCTTTACTATGAGAAAGATAAATTATTTTATATATTTTTTAGTGTTAGTGAATAATCGTTAAGTTAGCACAGGGGCAATTTCTATTGCCCTTTTGTATGTAAGTATAAGACAGGATAAAAAGTTGATTACCTTTATAATAACAGTTGCCATACATGAATAACCATTCCAAAATTAAAGTACTTAAAATTCATCCGAAAGACAATGTGCTGGTAGCATTGACAGACTTGCAGCTACAGGAACAAATATACTATGAAGGGGAAGCATATATATTAAAAGATCCTGTCCCGGCCAAACATAAATTTTTTACAGAACACCTGCAAAAGGGTTCACCGGTATATATGTATGGGGTGCTGGTAGGTACGGTACAGGAAGAGGTGGAGAAAGGCACTGTAATGACCACCTCCAATACCCGTCATGCAGCAGAAGATTATGCATACAGGCCAACCAGTTATCAATGGCAACCACCGGATATTTCTGCATTTGCAGGCCGGACTTTCCTGGGCTATCACCGCAAGGATGGTAAAGTGGGTACCGCCAATTACTGGTTATTCATCCCCACTGTTTTTTGTGAAAACAGAAACCTGGATGTGATTAAAGAAGCCCTGCACCAGGAATTGGGTTATGCCGTTACAGATAAATATAAAAAATATACCCATACGCTGGTAAGTGCTTACCGGGAAGGAACTGCCATACTGGAAACAGTAAATAAAGCAACTTTAAGAGCTGCTACTAATAACCGGCTGTTTAAAAATATAGACGGCATTAAATTTCTGAACCATGCCGGCGGGTGCGGAGGAACCCGTCAGGATGCAGCCACTTTAAGCCGTTTGCTGGCTGCTTATGCAGACCATCCCAATGTGGCTGGTATTACTGTTCTTAGCCTTGGTTGCCAGCATTTACAGGTGGCAGACTTCTTGCAGGATATCCGGCTGCGCAACCCGCAATTTGATAAGCCCGTACTGGTATTTGAACAGCAGCAAAGCAGTAGTGAGGAAGTATTGATACAACAGGCCATCCGGGATACTTTTATACAACTGATAACTGCCAACAAACAGGAACGGCAACCTGCCCCACTGCATCATTTATGTGTGGGTGTAAAATGCGGGGGCAGTGATGGGTTCAGCGGTATCTCAGCTAACCCGGCTGTAGGGTATTGTGCTGACCTGCTGGTTGCTTTGGGCGCAAAAGTATTGCTGGCAGAATTTCCTGAATTATGCGGTGTGGAGCAGGAATTAATTGACCGCTGTATTACGGAACCCGTAGCTGAAAAGTTTATCCGTTTAATGCAGACCTACAGTGCAGAAGCAACCGCAGCAGGATCCGGCTTTCATATGAACCCTTCACCGGGTAATATCAAAGACGGGTTGATTACAGATGCCATTAAAAGCGCCGGAGCCTGTAAAAAAGGCGGTAGTGCCCCGGTAACCGATGTGCTGGATTATACCGAGCCGGCTACAAAAGCTGGGCTGAGCCTGGTCTGCACACCTGGTAATGATGTGGAAGCCACTACCGGTAAAGCAGCATCCGGTGCCAATCTTATTTTGTTTACAACCGGGTTGGGGACGCCTACAGGCAACCCCGTATGCCCGGTCATTAAAATAGCCACCAACAGTATCCTGGCCAGGCGGATGAGTGATATTATTGATATTGATACCGGTCCCATTATAGACGGCACAAAGACCATTGAAGCAATGGGCAGGGATATACTGGAATACTGCATCAAAGCAGCCAGTGGTATAGAAATTCCCAAAGCAGTGCAATTGAATCAGGACGATTTTATCCCCTGGAAAAGAGGCGTATCCTTATAACTTAAAAAAGTACTAATATGTTTCAGTTAACCCAAAAAAAAGCAGTAGTCACCGGTGGTGGAAGCGGTATTGGTAAAGCCGTTGCTATTGCCCTTGCAGCCCGTGGCGCGTTTGTGCATATCATTGATAATAATGCTGCTGCAGCAGCAGAAACCCTGTCCGAAATTGCCAATGCCGGCAGGTCAGGAAAAGTGCATACCTGCGATGTAAGCAAGCAGTCTGAAGTGGTGGAAGTATTCAATCAGATTGGGCAGCATGATGTGCTGGTCAACTGTGCAGGTATCTCGCATATCGGAAAAGCAGATACCACTTCTGAAGCTGACTTCGACCGGGTGGTGAATGTAAATGTAAAAGGAGTTTACCATTGCCTTTATGCATCCATCCCACACATGAAAAAGAACGGGGGTGGTGCTATTATTAATATCTGTTCCATTGCGGCACATGTGGGATTGAGTGATAGGTTTGCTTATTCCATGAGTAAGGGGGCCGTGCATGCCATGACATTAAGTGTGGCCAGGGATTATCTGGCTGATCATATCCGTTGTAACAGTATTTCCCCTGCCAGGGTACATACACCCTTTGTAGATGGTTTTATTGCCCGGACCTATCCCGGAAAAGAAGCCGAAATGTTTGAGAAACTATCAAAATCCCAGCCCATCGGCCGGATGGCAACACCAGCAGAAATTGCGGGATTAGTGGTGTATCTTGCAGCCGATGAAGCCAGCTTTATAACCGGGACTGATTATCCGATAGATGGTGGTTTTATCACTTTAAACAACTAATTAAAACATTACTATGAAACTGATCCGGTATGGTGCCCTGCATCAGGAAAAACCAGGGGTGATGGTGGACAATGAATACTACGATACTTCTGAATTCATTAATGAATATGATGAAGCTTTTTTTACAAACGGTGGACTGGAAAAACTGGCTCATATCCTTCAAAAAGGATCTGTCCCATTACTGAAAGTAGACCATAATACCCGTTTGGGTTGCCCGGTATTCAGGCCTTCTAAAATCGTATGTGTGGGGTTGAATTATGCCGACCATGCCCATGAAACCAATGCAGCTATTCCGGCAGAACCGATCCTGTTCATGAAATCCACCACTTCTGTAAGCGGGCCCAACGATCCGATTATGATACCCAGGGGATCTGTAAAGACCGACTGGGAAGTGGAACTGGCGGTAGTGATTGGTAAAAGAGCCAGTTATGTGGAAGAATCTGAAGCCATGCATTATATAGCCGGCTATTGCCTGCATAATGATGTGAGTGAAAGGGCTTATCAGCTGGAAATGGGGGGTACCTGGGATAAGGGTAAGGGATGCGATAGTTTTGCTCCACTTGGGCCATTCCTGGCTACCAAGGAGGAGATAAGAGATGTAAATGCACTGGATATCTGGTTAACCGTTAACAGCACCAGAATGCAGTTCAGCAATACAAGTAACCTGATTTTTAAAATACCATTCCTGGTGGCCTATATCAGCAGGTTTATGACCTTATTGCCCGGGGATATTATTTCCACCGGTACACCCAATGGAGTGGGATTGGGTATGAAACCGGAAACCTATTTAAAAGAGGGGGATGTGGTACAGCTGGGAATAGAAGGATTGGGCATTGCCAAACAACTGGTAATACCCTGGACAAAACAATAAAAATCGCAATTGATGAACCTGCAGTTAAATAATACTATTATTGTGGTTACCGGTGCCGCTAAGGGCATCGGGGCCGGCATTGCCGAAGCACTGGCAGCAGAAGGAGCCATTCCGGTAATCATTGGCAGAAATGAAAAAGATAACCAGGTGTTGGTGGATAAGCTGCTGGCACAAGGTTACCAGGCTGCACAGGTAGTGGCAGAGCTGACCAATCCGGATGCCTGTGCTGCAGCCATTCTGGAAGTGGTTGAGAAATTTGGCAGGATTGATGGAGTGGTGAATAATGCGGGTGTGAATGATGGGGTGGGATTGGAATCTGGTTCTTACGAACAATTTATAGAAAGCCTGCATAAAAACCTGGTGCATTATTACCTTATTGCAAAAGCTGCATTGCCGTATTTAAAAGCAAGCAAAGGATCCATCGTAAATATAGGTTCTAAAACAGCAGAAACCGGACAGGGAAATACTTCCGGCTATGCCGCTTCCAATGGGGGGCGCAATGCGCTTACAAGGGAATGGGCAGTGGAATTACTGCCATATGGTATCAGGGTGAATGCAGTAATTGTTGCAGAATGTTTTACACCCCTGTATCAGAAATGGATTGCAACCTTACCCCATCCGGATGAAAAATTAAAAAGCATCGAAGCAAAGATTCCATTGGGTAACCGGATGACTTCTGCTGCAGAAATAGCTGCCATGGTTGCTTTTTTATTATCACCCGTATCCAGTCACACTACCGGCCAGCTCATTCATGTGGATGGAGGCTATGTGCATCTGGACAGGGCCCTCTGAACTTCTCTTTTTTAATGGATACAATACCTTGTTATAAGCGGGTTATTGCAATGCAGTACCCGGAATAAAATAGAAAAACATGATCAGAAAATATGGGTTATTATACCTGTTACTGGCTGCACCTTGTTTGCTTTTTGCCCAGCAGGACTTGCGTTTATGGTACAGGCAACCTGCAGCTGTATGGACAGAAGCCTTGCCTGTGGGCAATGGAAGAATGGGGGCCATGGTGTATGGCGGTACTGCTAAAGAACTTATTCAGCTGAATGAATCTAGTTTATGGAGCGGCGGACCGGTAGAACCCAATGTCAATCCGGATGCCCCCCAGTATTTACCTAAGCTTAGGGCTGCTTTGTTTAGCGGTGATTATGAAACAGCCAATATACTGGCTAAAAAAATGCAGGGCTTATATTCTGAAAGTTATTTACCTATGGGCGACCTGCAGATTGATCAGGATCTAAAGGGTAATGCTGTCAGTGATTTTTACCGTGACCTGAATATTGCTGAAGCCCTTGCTACCACCCGTTTTACAGCAGGAGGTGTACAATATACCCGCACTGTATTTACTTCAGCAGCAGACCAGGTACTGATCGTTAAACTTACTGCCAGCAAAGCCCGCCAACTGAATATACATATCGGCGCCACCTCGCAATTGCATTACAACAATGAATCCATTGGCAATAACACTTTTTTGTTGAAAGGAAAAGCACCTGCTCATGCAGATCCAAACTATATTAACGAAAATAAAGAACCCATTATTTATACAGACAGTACCAACTGTAAGGGTATGCGTTTTGCAGTCTATATTAAAGCAACCAGTACAGATGGACGGATCAGTACCGACAGTACAGGTATACAGGTAAAAGATGCTACAGAGATAGTGGTATACCTGACCGCTGCCACCAGTTTTAATGGGTTTGATAAATGCCCGGATAGGGAAGGTAAAGACGAACTGGCTATTGCGGGGAATGACCTTAAAAAGGCAAGTGCAAAATCTTATAACAGTCTGCTAAAAGCCCATCTGGCAGATTTTCAGTCCTATTTTAACCGGGTATCCCTGCAATTAAACAATAGTAAGGCCGTATCTTCTAAACTTCCTACTGATGAGCGTTTGGATGCTTATACCAGGGGAGGGGCAGATGCCGGGCTGGAAGCCTTGTATTTTCAGTATGGCCGTTACCTGCTCATCAGCAGTTCCCGCACGCCTAATGTACCTGCCAACCTGCAGGGCATCTGGAACAAGGAATTAAGGGCTCCATGGAGTGCCAACTATACCACCAATATTAATGTGCAGATGAATTACTGGCCGGCAGAAGCGGGTAATCTTTCTGAGTTAACAGCCCCATTGTTTGGGTTAATTCAAAATTTGTCTGTTACGGGTACACATACTGCACAGGAATTTTATCATGCCAATGGATGGGTCACCCACCATAATGCCGATATATGGGCCATCAGCAACCCGGTAGGCAATATAGGATCCGGAGATCCCACCTGGGCCAACTGGTCCATGGGTGCCAACTGGCTCACCCGCCATTTATGGGAACATTATTTGTACACCGGGGATACCGGGTTTTTAAGAAAGACGGCTTACCCATTAATGAAGGGGGCGGCTTTGTTTACGCTCGACTGGCTGGTGCCGGACAGCAGCGGCCACCTGGTAACTGCTCCATCTACTTCGCCGGAGAACAATTACTATTATGATGGCAAAAAATCCACCGGTATTACCATTGCCAGTACTATGGACATGGGTATTATCCGGGATTTGTTTGACCATATAGTACAGGCATCTCAAATTCTGGGACTGGATGCTGCTTTCCGCGATACCATTCTTAGGACGCGGGACAGGCTTTATCCCTTTACTATTGGCAGTAAGGGCCAATTACAGGAATGGTATAAAGACTTTGAGGAAACAGAGCCCCATCACCGCCATGTATCGCATTTATATGCCTTGTATCCAGCTAATTTAATTTCAGCCATACAAACACCTGAACTGGCTGCTGCTGCCCGTAAAACCCTTGAATTAAGGGGAGATGATGGAACCGGCTGGAGCCTTGCCTGGAAAGTAAATTTCTGGGCCCGTTTGCTGGATGGCAACCATGCGTATCTACTCTACCGTAACCTGATGCGCCTGACCAAAGAAAATAATCCCCAATATAGCCATGGAGGTGGGGCATATCCCAATTTGTTCGATGCCCATCCACCCTTCCAGATTGATGGTAATTTTGCCGGTGCAGCCGGACTGATGGAAATGTTGGTACAAAGCCAGGAAGGAGAATTGTTCTTATTACCTGCTTTGCCCGATGCCTGGAAAAGCGGGGAGGTAAAAGGGCTGATTGCCCGTGGCAATTACGAAATAAACCTGAATTGGGCGGGAGGTAAACTGAAGAAAGCCGAACTGCTGGCAAAGCTTGGTGGAGATTGTGTGGTAAGAACCCTGAATCCGGTGCAGTTAGCCGGTGGGTCTGTTGTATCTAAACCCACCAAAATTGGTTACCTGCTATCATTTAAGGCTGAAAAGGGGAAACAGTATATTATAGAAGCGAAGTAGCAGCATAGAATTTAACAATGCTAAGGGCTGTCTCAAGGTTTTGAGGCAGCTTTTTTTATTGATATCTCCTAATGCGATAGTAAACTGCTCCGGAATCATTCCAATGCCACCACCAGTTTGTGCCCTGTCAGGCAGGTACCAGCACCTGAACCGGTTCGGACTCGGCTCATGTTAAGTCCGTTAATTGACGGACTTGGTCCTAACCGATTCCTATCCGATTCAGGTGCTGTTAGGGCGGTGGTAGCAACATTTCAGGCGTTTGTCTCATTTTATGTATATAAAAATCAACAAGTAAGTAGGTTTGTATTGAAATCAGCTCATACAATTCAATTAAAAAATAGAAAATGAGAAAATTGCTACTAGCCACCATTTGCCTGATGAGTGGCATTCCATTTGTGCATGCGCAGCAAAAACAGGTAAATCTGAATTTTGATGTTCAGAAATATGAATCCCAAACGCTTACAGTTGATGGTAAAACAATTACAGTAAGAGCCTATGAAAATATTGTGTATGTGCAACATCCGGTAGATACAGCCACTGAGAAAATGAATATTTATATTCCTGAAGAATATTTTACCGGTAAAAGTATCAATGGGTATACAGCAGCAACAGCGCCCATTTTTTTCCCGAATAAAGTAGGTGGATATATGCCTGCACAGCCAGCTTCCACTAAAAACAATGCAATGGGTGGCATGCCTCCCATGAATGGCCAGTTTCCACCCATGGGGGATAAAAAGCCGGAGGGTATGCCGCCTGTGAATGGCGGAATGCCTCCGATGGGTTTTAGTGGCCCCAGACAAAATACGGTGTTAGTGGCACTTTCAAAAGGATATATTGTGGCATCTGCAGGTGCCAGGGGCAGGACTTCCAAAGGTGCAAATGGTTTTTATACCGGTAAAGCACCGGCAGGTATTGTAGACCTGAAAGCCGCCATTCGCTATTTGAAATTTAATGATAACACTATGCCGGGGGATGCCAATAAAATTATCTCCAACGGCACCAGTGCCGGCGGTGCCATGTCAACCTTATTAGGAGCAACCGGGAATAATCCCGATTATGAACCTTACCTGAAAGCCCTGGGTGCAGCTGCAGCTACAGATGATATATTTGCCGTTTCCGCCTATTGCCCAATAATCAATTTAGAAAATGCAGATATGGCCTATGAATGGCAGTTTAATGGCATTAATACTTACAGCAGAGGCGGCCCCATGCAGGGTAATGCACAGGGAGGGTCTGAACTTACAGCAGCACAAATTGCTATTTCAGCGCAATTAAAGGCATTATTTCCTGCTTATATCAATAGCCTTCATCTTACAGATAAAAATGGGAAAGTCCTTACTTTAGATAAGGAGGGAAACGGAAGTTTTAAGGAATTGGTAAAAGCCTATGTAGTGGCATCTGCACAAAAAGCATTGAATGCAGGAACAGATTTGTCGTCATTTGCTTTTTTAACCATTCAAAATGGAAAGGTTACCCAAATAGATTTTGAGGCCTATGTAAAATATATGCAACGTCAAAAAACACCAACAGCATTTGATGACCTGGATTTATCCAATCCGGAAACCAATTTATTTGGAACAGCAGTCTTCGATAGCCAGCATTTTACAGACTTTGGTGCAGCACATGCTACTGTAGCTTCTTTACAAACCCGTGCTGCAATTGTTAAAATGATGAATCCCATGCCATATATTGGCCAAATCAATACCACTACTGCCAAGCATTGGCGTATCCGGCATGGAACAAAAGATAAGGATACCGGGCTGGCTATTTCAGTCATTTTAGCTACCCGGTTACAAAATAATGGTATTGATGTAAACTTTGAATTGCCATGGGAAAGGCCACATAGCGGAGATTATGATTTGGAGGAGTTGTTTAGTTGGGTGGATTCAATTTGTAAATAACCGCATAGGTGTTTTAAATCAAAAAAAATGTATGAAAAACAGGCAACAGGAATGGTCGAGAAGAAATTTTATAGTAAATGTTACAGGAGCCGGGGCTGTATTACTGCTCAATCCTCTAATGTCTTGGACTACTAATGAGGATGACCGGGTAGCGAGATTAGTGGCTAAAACCATTGGGATTGATACACACAATCATATTGATGTGCCATTGAATACTGCTGAATTACCAGGGCCAAAGGTTGATTTATTGGGAGAAATGAAAAAGTCGGGCTTGTCTGCCATCTGTATGACTTTTGCTGTGGACTATCAAAAACTGACCAGTCCCGGAGAAGCCTATGAACGTTTTATAAACGGATTGGATGCCATGGATCTGGTATTGAAAAGTAACCATATGCAACGGGCTTTGAATGATGCTGACATAAAAACAGCGCATCAAAAAAAGCAGCCAATAGTTATTCAATCTGTTGAAGGGGCTCATTTTCTGGAAGGTAAATTAGAACGGCTGGGAGTTGCCTATTCCAGAGGCTTACGGCATCTTGGATTATTACATGATAGCGATGCCTCTGTTCCCCTGGGGGATGTGTACCCCAACCCTCCACAATGGAGCGGACTCACTGCATTTGGAACGGATGTTATCAAAGAGTGTAATAAACTCGGCATGCTGATAGACCTTACCCATTGCAGCAATGATGCTATTAACGCAGCGCTAAAAGTATCCACAACACCAATGGTTATCTCGCATACTGGCCTTGATACTCAATTAGGAAATAATGCGTTTATGGCTAAAATGATGCGGCCCAGATTAATCAGTAAGGAACAAGCTAAAATAGTGGCAGATGCAGGAGGTGTTATTGGAGTTTGGACACACCTGGCAGATACACCATTGGAATATGTCCAAAATATTCGTGCAATGGTGGATGTAATTGGCGTAGACCATGTTTGTATGGGTACAGATACTAAATTGACCCCATCGTACAGGCCAGCAGGAAATTTCAATCCAAAACCAGAACAGGTACAGGGTAAAAATAACTTTGACCCAGGCAAGAAGCCCATCCGAATAGGAGAAAGGACCAATGAAGCCTGGCAAAATCAGAAGTCTGGTTTTTATTATGCTGTTATTGATTCCATGCTGCAAACAGGATTTACGGAAGATGAGATTGGGAAAATAGGTGGTGGCAATTATTTACGTTTATTTAATGCGGCAACAGCTGGACATTAATGATGAAATGACAAAATCAAGTAGGGAGAAAATGCCTTGGCTGATGATGATAAGCCTTGTATCAAAACCGGACAATAGTTGTATCAAATCCGAACAGTATTTGCATGTGTTAAAGTGTAAACTATTGATTGCCATTTGCCTGTATCTCTGGCACTATATTTAGGTATTTATAGCTGTTGAAACAGCTTATTATATGGTCTATAATTATTTAAAAATAGCATGGCGGAATATTGCTAAACACAAGATATTTTCATTGATAAATATTGGGGGTTTAGCTATTGGTATTGCTGCTGTAATAATGATTTTTTTGTATATCCAGACTGAATTGTCGTACGACAATTTTCATATACACCAATCAAACATTTACAGGGTAGGTTTTAGTGCTGCAGGAGAACAATCAGGACCGGCCAGTTCAGCATTCACTGCCCCCTTTAGCATAGATGCACAAAAACTGTTTCCTGAAATTGCATCTTCCTGCAGGGTTTCAGAAAATCATGAATCCTGGTTTTCCTATGGAGATAAACGTATTAAAACAGCAACTTTAAAATATGCGGATGCCAGTTTGTTTCAGTTTTTTTCCTTTACACTATTGTCTGGTAATGCAATGGGGGCCCTGAAAGATCCGTATACCATTGTATTATCGAAAAACATTGCAGAGAAGCTATTTGATAACACAGATGCAGTGGGAAAAATGATAACAGTAGATGGCAGTAAAAATTATATGGTAACCGGTGTTTCAGAAAATGTGCCTGATCATTCCACTATTCAATTTGAGGCAGTAGCATCTATCACCACTTTATACCAGGATAATGCCTATCATATGGATTGGAATGGCGGTTGGCAATACCAGCATTATCTTTTGTTACAGCCCCATACCAATATTGCAGGACTGGAAGCAAAGTTTAAAAATTTCATGTGGCATAACTTTAATGAAAAGTTTGCAGGAACCAATTCCAAACAATGGCTGGTGGCATCCTTACAGCCGCTTGCAAAGATTCATTTATGGTATAGTGATGATGCGGTGAATACCCGTACCAATATCTATGTGTTTAGCCTGATTGCTTTGCTGGTGTTGCTTATTTCCTGTATCAACTATATTAATCTTTCCATTGCAGGAGCTTCTTCCAGGTTTAAAGAAATAGGGGTAAGAAAAGTATTGGGTGCATTTCAAAAGCAACTGATTAAACAGTTTATTAGCGAGACGGGTTTAGTCACCTTACTCGCATTGTTGCTGGCAGGCATCATTACTGTTGCTCTCTTTCCCATTTATCAGAATATACTGGGAAGGGCTATTACATTGGATGCCTCACAATTGACTGTGATTTGCATTTTTGGATGTGTGCTACTGTTATTGATTAATCTTGTTGCCGGGGGATATCTATCCTTTTACCTGTCAGCATTGAAGCCGGTAAATATCTTTAAAATGCAGCTGCCTGCATCCGGCAAGCAAAGGCTGAGTAATATCTTGATTGTACTGCAATTTGCTATTTCAGTAGCATTGATTGCTGCTGTTTTTATAGTACAACTGCAAATGCGGTATGTAAAAAGCAGGCCTTCCGGATTTGATAAAGAACATATCATTGTATTGACCTTAACCGGAAAAGAAGTGCAGCAAAAATCGGTATTACTGAAACAACAAATAGAAAAATTAGCGGGTGTGACCAGTGTTTCGGCCATGTCAGAAGTACCGTACAATGATATAACCCGAAATGGTTTTTTACCGGAAGGCAGAAAAGATTATCTCACCATACATCAATTGGATGCAGATCCCGATTTATTAAGAACCCTGAATATAGGTTTGAAATCCGGGCAATATTTCTCTTCTGATCATCCTTCAGGCAAAGAAGGTTATATTATAAATCAGGCATTAGCCGATGAACTGGGCTGGCAGGATCCGATAGGTAAATCCATCAGCAGGGATGGAGTGCATAAAGTAATAGGTGTGGTGCAGGATTTCCATTTTGCATCTTTACACGATAAAATCGGCCCCCTGATTATTACCAATAAACCCTATATGGATTTGTATGGTTTTTTAGTGGTAAAATATGGCAGTACAGATCCGGTGCCCTTAATGGAACAGTTACATACTATTTGGAAGGATAATGTTTCCGCACCCTTTGATTATTGGTTTCTGGATACGGCCTTTAATGCACTGTATCAATCAGAGCAAAAATTTCAGCAGCTCTTTTTATATTTCTCGCTATTATCTGTTATCCTTTCATTGGCAGGTGTATTTGGAATGGTGTTATTAACCATACAGCAAAAAACAAAGGAAATAGGGATACGCAAAGTGCTGGGAGCCGGAATAACAGATATTCTTGCGCTCACTGCAAAAAAGTATGTGTATTTAATACTGGTTGCATTTGCCATTGCGGTACCGGCAGCATGGATGTATATTAATAACTGGTTGCAAAGTTTTGCCTATAGAATTGCTATTCAGTGGTGGATGTTTGTATTACCTGCATTAGTTGTTTTGGTATTTGCATTTCTGGTAATGGCCATACAAACCATGCAGGCATTGATGGCCAATCCGGTAAAAAGTTTAAGAAGGGAGTGATGTACTGTTTTGACTATCCTATTAAAAAAAGCAGGGTGCTGTAATGGTTTCAAAATTTTAAATCTTCTCCACCCAGCTAAAATGATCTGCATAGATTTTTGTTTTATTGGATCTTAAATGCGTTAAATAAGATTCGGCCACCAGGGAGAATTTTTTCTTTTTGTTCCATACCAGCATCCAATTGGAACGAATAGGCAAGCCCTTCACCGGTAGTATGTGCAGGGCTTTTTCTTTCAGTTCATTTTTAATGCTCAAAATAGAAACAATAGAGCAGCCAATGCCAGCCATCACCGCTTGTTTAATAGCTTCATTGGTAGCCAGCTCCAGTTTTATCTTAGGTTTAATATGGGCATCAGTAAAATATTGTTCCATTTTCTGACGGGTGGCAGATCCTTCTTCCCGGTATATAAGTGGAATTTTTTCAAAGATGGATTTGTTATAGGGTTTGGTAAGGGCAGGTTTTACATTTTCAGCAGGGGCAGCAATCAGGAATAATTTATCGGGCATTAATATTTCTTCCTCCACTTCAATTTTATCTGGAAGAACGGATACCAATGCAAAATCAACTTCATTCAATTCAAGGCTGTTGATCACTTTTCTGCGGTTGGTAACATCCATCAGCAAGTCGATATCCGGATGCAGTTGCAGAAAGCCCTTCAAATAATAAGGCATTACATATTTACCCGTTGAAACTACCGAGATTTTCAATTTGCCGGTTAGTTTACCTTTAAAGGTTTCGGTCTTATAACTTAAAGCCTCGGCATCTTCCAGTATTTTAATGGCAATCCTGTACACTTCTTCGCCAAAATCAGTAACAAATAATTTACGGGATATAATTTCTGTTAAAGGCATATCAAACTGGTCCTGAAAATTTTTTAGTTGTATAGACACAGCAGGTTGTGTCATATTCAATATTTCGGAAGCCTTTGTAATACTCTTTTTTTCAACTATTACAGTAAATATTTTTAGTTGGTGCAGGGTAAAGTTCATAAATATAATTTATGGTTATCATTATAAAGTTAAATGAAAATATATGATCAGTTGACAGCATTTTTGCAAAACAATCTATACACCTTAAGTAAATGACTATGCAAATAAAACTGATCGATGGAAAGTTTACCCATGCCGAAGCAGATGAGCTCATCACCAAAATTATCCGGACCAAGATTGTTTTTCTGGAAAAGAAAACCCTACGGATACATCCATCAGCAGCAGATATTCAGTATGCACATTCCCGCATAGAACAGCTGCAGCAATACCTGCAAAAAATGAAATCAGAACTGGCATTAAAAAATGAACCATTCATTACCATTCATGCCAGTATTGAGATCAACCTGCCACCCAGTTTACATCAATAAATTTTTAATCATCTTTATAAACCATTCGTATGAATTTCAGCATTCTGATTTCCAATCTGACCAATCCGAGTTTATTGTTTTTTATTTTAGGAATACTTGCCACACTTGTTAAGAGTGACCTTGAAATACCTGAGAGTACCAGTAAATTTATTTCTTTATACCTGCTTTTTTCAATTGGGTTTAAAGGAGGTCAGGAATTAGCACATAGCCAGTTTACTGCAGAAATCATTTATTCTTTGTTATTTGGATTATTCCTGGCAGCTTTTATACCCTTATATACTTTTTTTATTTTAAAACGGAAAATGAGTATTGCCAATGCAGGGGCAGTAGCGGCAGCCTATGGATCTGTAAGTGCAGTTACTTTTGTTTCTGCTGCCTCTTTTCTGGAAATGCAGCATTTAACTTTCAGCGGGCATATGGTAGCCATTATGGCCATGATGGAATCGCCGGCTATTTTAGTAGGGGTTATATTGATGAATCTTTTTGAACAGGAGAAAAAGCAGAAAGGCCTGTTAAAACAAATTACAAAACATTCTTTTACCAATGGAAGTGTGTTAATGGTATTGGGAAGTTTGATTATAGGTTTTATTGCTGATACAAAGCAGGCGGATGGGATTAAACCATTTACCACGGATATATTTAAAGGGTTTCTGGCTATATTTTTACTGGAAATGGGCATAGTGGCAGCTAAAAGGTTTGCAGCTTTTAAACATTACAGTGTATTTGTAACAATATTTGCTATTGTCATACCAGCGATTAACGGTTGCCTGGTAGCACTGGTAAGTGCTTATATCACCCATAGTGTTGGTAACAGATTCATTTTTTCCATCCTGGCAGCCAGTGCATCGTATATAGCAGTACCTGCAGCCATGCGTTTTGCAGCACCAAAGGCAGACCCGGGGTTATATTTGCCCATGGCATTAGGGGTAACTTTTCCATTTAATATTACTATTGGAATACCCCTGTATTTTTATCTCATCAGTGTTTTTCAGGGTTAGTTAACAATTAGCTGCAGGCCGGAGTATGAGGATTTGATTACCGGAAATGGATGAGGAAAGGAGCGGCCTACAGTTTTATTACAGTTCCGGCATATTTTCTAAGTTATAAAATTCAATATTTTAACCTGACCAATATCTGGTATTTCGTTATCGTGGGGATACCTGTTTCGAACAGCAAAATTTTCATAATCTCCTACATCAAATTGAGAAAACCCAATATCTTCCTGCATACATAGTTCTCTCAAATGATCCAGGTTATGGGTCTTGGGAAACTCTTTTTTCCGGGAGATCAAAAAGGCTTTAAGAAATTTTTCAATCGCCTGCTGACAATGAAAGCAGGCACTGTTAAGCATATATGGCCCTTCAGCAATGATCAGTTCGGTAACATCTAAATCTTCCTGGGCAGCATTCATCCATTCTTTAACATATGAAGCCTCAGCAGGTGTCATAACAAAATACCCTCCTTCATTGCATAATATACAATATGCCCCAGCAATTTTTTCTTTTCTGCTGCAACAGATTTGTTTTGAAGTATAATATCAAAAGGAAGTTTGTATCGGGCAGTCAATTCCTGCCTGATCTTTTTTTCCATGGCCATTCTTGCACGGATATCAAGCAAATCATCTGTTATGATCAACAAATCTACATCACTATCTTTTCCGGCTTCACCCCTTGCTCTTGAACCGAACAAAACAATACTTGCCCCAGGTAAAAACTGAAGAATAGTGCTTTTGATTAGACTCATAGATGGGTTTATATCCATACTCAAAGTTACAAAAAAGAAAGTAATTAGAAATTTACTCCAATTCCAATTCAGGAATATTTTCCCAGTTATAAAACTCATTTTTCAGTTTTCCATCCGGGCGTTCTTTAGCAGAACGGATCGTATATACCGGCCGGTAATTCAATTTGCCGTCTGGAATCTGATAGGATAATATATTCCTGTACTCATCAGCGGATAAATCTTCCTGTAGCCAGTGTTCAGATAAGTCCAGTGGAAGAAATAGCGGCATTCTGCCGGCATTTTCACCATCATTGTGGATCAGGCTCATGATGGTATTGGCAGAACGGGTAACAAGCGTAAAAGTGAAACGCTTTAGCAGTTCACCGGTTTCTTTGTCCGGCAATTCAGCCACGGAATATAACCCGGGCAGGAAAAACAAGGGTTCATCCGCTATGGTAATAAAATAGGGCACTTTTTTCTTCCAGCCTTTAATGGCCCGGTGTTCATAAATACCGGTGACAGGCATTAAGCACCTGCGGTTACGGATTTTGAACCAGTAACTTGTAGGGTCATCCAGGATACGTTCACTCCGGGCATTGAGCATAGAGGCCCGCTGGCGGATAAAGGAAGCTTCGTCTTTTATATAATAGGGGATTACTCCCCATTCCATTAACCGGCAATGCAGTTGCCGGTCGTCCCTGTTTTGGAATAGTATGGGATGGTTACCAAAGCTATGTCCCATTACATGAATAGCAGCTTCAAAATTCATTTCAATCTGGTCGTCAAAGATCAGATTGGGGAAATAGTCGGACAACTGGTTTATATTCACTGTAAAAGCTACATCATAGCACATAGTCAGGTTTTTTCTATCTCCTCAAATTTAACCCTTAGAATTTGAGAATTGTATTTCAGATTCAAAAAAAGTTTAGCGAAGATCACTTCGAATTTGGGGCGGATGCTGGTATCTGATTTAATCCGCCAGGAGGTATCTGAGTAAAATGTAAGTCCTCATAATCGGTACCCCCCCCAATGTCCACCAGTGCATCAACTCATTGTTCAAATGTGAAAAATGTATCCTTTAAATTATATGTTTTATTTAATTATTCTATATTTTTATTTTATTAAAAAAATAGAATAATTGAAAAATATTACAAAAGAATTTATCCGGAACTTTGTAAATAGGCATGAATTTGAACTAAGTCCAACACAGACTAAACTGTGTGTGCCAATTATAAACAGGATATTTAAAAAAATGTCAGCTGGTATTAAGTTTTCAAGTATAAAGGTTGAAAATAATTTCATCTGCGATGGGCATCATCGATATATAGCATCAATTTTAGCAAGTTTTTTTCTGGAAAGAACTCCATCTAGCAGCACATCAGCTACTGAAGCAGTAGATTGGAAATCTGTTATTTTTGAAGAAAATGAATGGGATGCACCTGAGTTTATTGATTTTTTAAACAGGCAGGATGCTGAATTTAATGATATACCAGTTGAAAAAATCCTGGAATTGCTTAAATAAGGTTTAATTTTGCCTTCATGTTAGTATTCTTAGATTTAGATGGAGTAATGATTCCTGCCAAAGGTTGGAAAATTCCCGGTTTTCTGGAAGATGGGTTTCCTGCTTTTAGTAGTAAGGCCTGTTTTGTTCTTCAGCATATAATTACTGCAGATACTACCATTATACTTACAACTTCACACAAATCAAATTATACAATTGATGAGTGGAAAGATATATTTAAGAAAAGAGGGGTTAAAATTGGAAAAATTAATACGCTTAATGATAACTTATCTCATATCAGCAGGAAGGATGAAATTTTAAATTGGTTCAATAGCAACAAAATAAATGAGGATTTTATAATTATTGATGATGATAAAACCTTAAATTCCCTTCCTCCATTTTTAAAGAAAAACTTACTATTGACAAGCCCTTTTATTGGCCTTACTGAAGCACATTTAAAAGAAATTGAAGTTATTTTACAGAAAGAAGTTCAAGTTGCTTAAAGCTCCCATTTAATAATATTCTTTTGTTTCAATTAAGATACGGGCACCAAGTGTGCCCGTATCTTTTGGCAGTCTTTAATGCAAGGTATAATCTAAAAATTAACAAAATTTAGCAAAACCAACCGGGAAAGCCTTAGAAAATGGTTTCATCCCTGTATTCTTGTTTTGTGTTACCAGCATAAGTACCAGGTAAGAAACGATAAAGTATTTAACTATTTTCTATCTCCTCAAATTTAACCCTTACAATTTGTGAATTGTATTTCAGATTCAAAAAAAGTTCACCAAAGATTACTTCGAATTTGGGGCGGATGCTGGTATCTGATTTAATGCGCCAGGTGGTATGTTTGGAAATGTACCGCCTGACATTTTCAGCATATTGTTTATCCAGCTTTTTTTGTAAGGCTTGCAGGTTGCTTACAACGGCCCAGTAGACTGCATATTTTTCTCCGTTGATCATCTGATCCAGCTTGTTTTTATGTTCAATCTGATTCAGGTGAATGATGGAAGCATATTTATCCTGTTTTACTGCATTATAGTGTACCTGGGCATAATGCAGGTCATCATAATCAGTAACCAGAATATCCACCAGTGCCGCTTCAGGATAGTTATGATCTCCACGGGGATAGGATTGGGATACCAGGTATATTTTCTTCAGTTTGATCAGCCGGTCCAGATAAACAGGCTTAAACAGTTCAAAGGGTTGTATCATATTTTTACTTTTAGAATCTGGTTAATATTGGTGGTGTATTTCTGGCTCAGGTGGTTAGCCCTCAGTTTGTATCGTTTTTCAAAACCCTGGGAAGCCATCCGCACGGCATCCCTGCCCAGGAGCATATTCAGTTTATCCATGGTTTTGAGTATTTCCCTGTTTTTAGTCCGGTCTTTACAGTCGAACAGGCTACCCTGCGCCTGCGCTTCCGGAATTAAGCCCAGCATCATGATGCCCACTTTCTTAAACAGGTAACCCTCTTTATAGATAATATCTAATCCTTTCAGCGCATACTGAATAATTTCGCCGGTAAGGTTGGTAGGGGTTTCAAATTCCAGGGTAATGGAACGGGAATACTGAGGCAGATCCACTTTATGCTGGTTGGTATTGATGAACACATTGATGGACTGTGCACAGGAATGCTGATTCCTTAGTTTGGCAGCGCAGGCAGCCGCATAATTACTCGCCGCTTCCATGAGGATGGATTTATCCCCCGTCAGCTTACCAAAAGAACGGGAAGTACAGATATTTTTCTTTGCAGGAGCTTCATATTCCCATTCAATGGATGGGGTGCCCCGTAATTCATTCCATAAACGTTGGCCCACTACCGTCATATTGCTCCGCATCCATTCTTCCGGTACTTTGGTAAGATCCATGGCTGTAAGAATACCATTGCGTTTCAGCAGGTTGGCATATTGCCTGCCAATACCCCAAATATCTTCCACCCCGGTAAACAGCAGCATTTCGTTGATCAGTTGCTGGTTAGCCGCATAAAATACCCCCAGTTTTTTATACTTCTTTTTAGCATAGCGGTTAGCCATTTTAGCCAGGGTTTTGGTAGGGGCGATACCAACACATACGGGAAGGCCAATATCCAATTTAATCCTTTTCCGGATATCCATACCCAGTTTAGCCAGATCGGTATACAGCAGATCGGAAAGATCCAGAAAAGCCTCATCAATGGAATAGACTTCCATTTTAGGTACAAATGCAGCCAGGGTCTTCATTACCCGGTCGGACAGGTCCCCATAGAGTGTATAATTAGAACTGAATACCGCCACATTGTGTTTTTTGAAAACCTCTTCAATCATAAAGGCCGGCGTACCCATTTCAATACCAATGGCTTTGGCTTCATCACTGCGGGCAATGGTACAGCCATCATTATTGGAAAGTACCACCACGGGCCGGTGTTCCAGTTTGGGCTGAAACAGGCGTTCGCAGGAAGCATAAAAATTGTTACAATCCACTAAAGCATACATCGGGTATCATTTGGATCAATAATAATTTTGATCACCACTCCCCAGACCTGCATTTCCATTTCGGGGGTGATTTCCATTTCCTTATATTTTTTATTAGCAGGAATCAGCCAGCACTTAAAAGGGTTCTTTTTCAGGTATTTAACGGTAAATTCCCCATTTACTACTGCCAGGACGATATCCCCATTTCTGGGGGTAATACCCCGGTCGATGATCAGCTTCGCTTTAGGCGGAATAAACGCATCTTTCATGGAATCGCCCTCAGATTCCACAATAAATGTAGATAAA
>Ga0364886_10121_pt1 | contig 49436 bp, 52 predicted proteins | sample ExccelJu500001D3_4_FD_206926 | JGI IMG/M metagenome (GOLD analysis project Ga0364886, IMG submission 206926) | Enriched cells from Trout Bog Lake Hypolimnion, Wisconsin, USA - BchlTB.July23.5000.01.D3 | ecosystem: Environmental > Aquatic > Freshwater > Lake > Hypolimnion/Profundal zone | place... | reverse complement strand
CCAGATAGCAAAATGCTTGGCAAAGGAGTACCTGAAGATGAACGGGTTTGGTGGAAATTCTGGGATAGCTTATAAAGTTGATTAAAGGGATGTCATACAAAAAAGCACCGCGATATAGACGGTGCTTTTTTATTAGCACTTATATTTAACTACGCGTTTTTTCTTAGAAGTTCTTTTCGCAATCTCAAGGCCTGATGCTTTATGCTTCCCTTGCTTAGCTTCGTCATTCTTACGCGCATTCAATTCAGCACGCTGGGCGGTTTTACGGCGACGCATGCTTACAATACCCTCACCTTGAATGCGCTTATCAGGTTCAGCGAATGGATTATCTCCTTGATTAAACTGCACTCTCAAAGGCGTACCAGTAAGTTGGAATGTCTTACGGAACACACCTTCTAAAAATCGTTTATAGGTATCCTTAACACCTTCGACATGGTTACCATGAATGACCACAATAGGTGGATTACTCCCACCTTGATGAGCATAACGCAATTTCGGACGAATACCCTTACTGATAGGTGGTTGATGCTGTGCAATCGCATCAATCAATACACGCGTTAATTGTGGAGTTGAAAGCTTAGCCATTGCAGCTTTATAAGCCCCATCAACTGATGTAAACAGTTCAGGCAACCCTTTTTTACGTAAAGCTGAAATATAATGGAATTTAGCAAAATCTAAGAATTGTAATTTTCTGTCAATTTCACGTTTAATCCAGTCTCTTTCATCTTCTTTTAACCCATCCCATTTATTAATAGCAACCACCAAAGCACGACCAGTTTCAAGTATGTAGGCTGCAACATGAGCATCTTGCTCTGTAATACCCTCTTGCGCATCGACCACCAAAATTGCGACGTTTGCCTCTTCAATCGCTTGAATGGTTTTAATAACAGAGAATTTTTCAATCGCTTCAAATATCTTGCCACGCTTGCGCACACCGGCGGTATCGATGATGGTGTAATGCTTGCCATTTTTCTCTAAATCAATATAAATAGAGTCGCGCGTTGTACCAGGTTGATCAAACGCAATCACTCGTTCTTCACCAAGCAATGCATTAACCAAGGTTGACTTACCAACATTTGGTCGACCAACTATCGCCACTTTAGGCGCATCATCTTCATTGAAAGGTTCTTTTTCATCAGGCTCCGCAAAAGGCTCTAGTGCTAATTCAACTAAATCACGAACACCTTCTCCATGTGCCGAAGAAATAGAAAGTGGATCTCCCAACCCTAATTCATGAAATTCTGCGCTTACAACAGCACGTTGCATACCCTCTGTTTTATTCACTGCTAATAAGACTGGGCGCTGGCTTTTCCGTAATCTGTTAGCAATCACTTTATCCTGAGGACTAACACCTTGACGTCCGTCCACCACAAAAACAATCACATCAGCTTCATCAATTGCAAGCAATGTTTGGCGAGCCATTTCTTTCATGATGCCTGAATCTGCAGTTGGCTCAAAACCACCTGTATCAACCACCAAATAAGGCTTATCACTCCCTGTGCCACGTCCATAATGGCGGTCGCGTGTCAGGCCTGGAAGGTCTGCAACTAAGGCATCTCGGCTTTTAGTCAGTCGATTAAAAAGTGTAGATTTTCCGACGTTAGGTCGGCCTACGAGAACAATGGTGGGTAACATAACTACTTAATTGATATGGCGTAAATGCCACCCTTACGAGTTTGTGCAATGAGTGTTCTAGAACCTACAGCCAGCATTTGTGGCATGATTGCTGATTTTTCAGTTTGAATCCTTGCAGAAAAATTACCATCTTCACGACTTAAAAAGTGGATATATCCTTCAACATCTCCAACAGCAATCAAGCTCCCCATTGGCAAAGGCGCCGTAATACGACGTTCTTTCAAATCTCCTTGACGCCAAAAAGTTTTACCTGTGCTGTAATCCAATGCATAAATTGCGCTACTAGAATGAGAGACATAGACTTTAGCATCTTCAGCATCTAGGCCCGTATAGCTAGGAATATCACGAGCCCACGCAACACGTCCTGAAGCGCGATCAATGGCCGCTACCTTTCCTTGATAGGCAACGGCATAAACCAAACTGCCATCCACTACAGGTAAGCTTGTGATATCGGCAATACGTTCAATTTCGGTGGTTCCTTTAGGCTGTGCAACTGACACTTCCCATATCACTTTGCCGTCTTCAACGCGAAGAGCAATGAGCTTACCCCCAGCAAAACCAGCATACGCCGCACCTCCATCTAGTGCAACACCAGCACTACTTCTTAAAGATAATGCAGGTGTAGCTCGCTCATAAACCCACTTTCTTGATCCATCAGCAACATTTAAACCAAAGATACGACTATCAACACAACGCACTACAACCACACCAAAGTCAGCTTTAGGTGCGCTTAAGATTTGGCTACTCACTTTAGATTTCCAAAGTAACTTTCCTGATAAATCGTAAGCTAAAACATAACCTTTTGACGTACCAAGCAACAACAAATTACCACCAAAACCAACACCACCAGAAATAGGTTCGCCAGTATTTATTCGCCAAGCCTGCTTTCCATCATTTACATTTAATTTAACGAGTTCGCCATTGGCGCTTGCAGCATAAACAAAACCATTATCAGTGACTGCAGTGAGATCAAAATCGAAGTTATCACCTAAATGCTTACTCCAAAGCATTTTTACATTGGCAGTTGTTTTAATGACATTTAAATCAGAGGGCGTTTCAGTACTTTCACGACCAAACATTCGTTCTGATAAATCATCTTTGAGATCTGTTATTGATGAACATGCGCTAAGCGCAAATACGCTTATAAGCATAACTAGTTTCAGAAATTTCAACACTAATTCCCCAAAGCCTCTAATTTATGCTGTGTAAATTTCAATAGATGACCTTGTGCATCAAGCTTCTCAAGCGCCTCTTTATAAGCCGCTTTAGCTTCCTCTGGTTTACCTTGCGCAACCAAAACATCGCCTTTTAGGTCTGAGAATAAACCATCAAAACCTGTTGTATGCTTTTCGCTAAGTGTTTTTAATGCACCTATATAATCTTTCTCTTCAACTTGTAAAGAAGCCAACTCAAGTAATGCCATGGCTTGAATAGCATCTTCTTTAGCATGATTCGCCGCCCACTCTAATTGGGATTTAGCGCTTTTAAGTTCTTTAGCTTGAAAATTAGCTTTAGCAGCTGTGAGAGCAGCACGACCTGCATATGGTGTACTTGAATACTTATCCATCAACTCGCCAGATAATGATTGAATGGCTTTTAAGTTTTTAACATCCGTGATATCAAGCTTTATCAAACTTTCGTATTGAGTAGAAGCTTTAAGTGATTGTTGATTTTGATAATAATGCCAACCTTGATATCCCAAGTAGCCCACCACTACAACAGTGACCAATGTCACAACTTTTTGACTATGTAGTTTCCACCAAGCTTTAAACTCGTCTAACTGCTCTTGTTCTTCTAAATCGTATGCCATACTTATTTCCTAAATTGCTTTTATTAATTGATATGTATTATTAAGTTTTAAAATGTCTTAATGTGACAACTTAGACCATTTGTCTCTTTTGCCCAGGAATCGCTCGAAGCAAGTTCCTTGTATATTCTTGCTTGGGTGACTCATAAACTTCTTGAATACATCCCGTCTCAACAATTTTTCCTTGATGCATGACCGCTATTTCATCAGCAATATGTCGCACTACGCGCAAATCATGACTAATGAAGATATAGCTTAATGACATCTCATGTTGCAGCTCTTTCAACAGCAACAATATCTGTGCTTGTATCGAAACATCTAATGCTGAAACAGGCTCATCGCAGACCACCACTTTAGGCTCAAGCACTAAAGCACGTGCAATTCCAATTCTCTGACGTTGCCCACCTGAAAACTCATGTGGGTATTTATTCATATCCGATTCAGCAAGCCCAACACGCACAAGCATTTTCAATGACTTGTCTAAACGCTCGTCCTTATTACCTAACCCGTGAATTAATAAACCCTCTTCTACAATCTCACCCACCTTCATTCTAGGATTAAGTGATGCAAACGGGTCCTGAAAAATCATTTGCAAATGACGACGCTGACGTCTTAATTCACCTGCAGGCAAATCTGCCAAATCACGCCCTTGAAAAAAAACCGAACCGCCATCCAAGGGTTGTAATTGTAACAGACATCTCGCTAACGTGGATTTACCACTTCCAGATTCTCCAACGACAGCCAAGGTTGTTGCATGTCGTAATTTCAAGCTAACATTATCTAAGGCCTTGACTTGTGTCGTACCAAAACCAAAGCGTCCAGTACGTTGCATGTAAAATTTATTGAGATCCCTCGCTTTTAAAATAAACTCGCTCATACTGGCACCCGTTCACTTTTAAGCCATGCATAATCAATCGGCTTTAGCGGCTTTTTACCTTCAGCATCTGGCACACAGGCTAATAATGCTTTTGTATAGGGATGAGAAGGACTATTCAACACCTGATCAACTGTTCCTGCCTCGACGACTTCGCCGCGAAACATAACCACTACATCATCAGCCACATCAGCCACTACACCAAAGTCATGAGTAATAAGCAACATCCCCATATTCATACTAGTTTTAAGGTTGTCAAGCAATGTCAAAATTTGGGCTTGAACTGTAACATCTAATGCAGTTGTTGGCTCATCTGCAATCAACATTAGTGGCTCACATGCAATACTCATCGCTATCATCACTCGCTGCCTTTGACCTCCAGACAACTCATCTGGATAGCTATTGGCACGATGAGCCGGAATGCCAACCTGTTCTAGCAGCAAGGCCACTTTAGACTTTAACGCATGACCCTTAAGGCCCAAATGTACGGTCAGCGGTTCACCAATTTGAAACCCTATGGTCAATACAGGATTAAGTGAGGTCATTGGCTCTTGGAATATCATGCCGATTTTGCGACCTCGAATTTTACGCATCTCTTCAGCACTTAGATTTGCCAAGTCTTGACCTTGAAATAAAACATGTCCATTTGTTCGAACTAATTGATGAGATAACAAACCCATCACCGAAAGTGCTGTTAAGCTCTTACCACTCCCCGATTCTCCGACAACACATGTAGTCTTGCCTGCCTCAATTGCAAACGAAACATTACTCACCAACTTGCGACTAGGCGCATTCGCTGGACAAATTGTGAGCTCTTTAATTTTAAGGAGTTCAGACATATCACCTATTTAATGCTTTTTTAGTAAAGTAATCGCTTGTGCCAAATCCACTTTCACTTGCTCACCAGCACCCAACATCGGTTTTACTACAATTTGGTTAGCTTGCACTTCATCATCACCCAAAATCAATGCGAATCGAGCACCACTTTTATCGGCTTTTTTCATTTGGGACTTAAAGCTACCACCACCAGCATGAACAACGACTGACAAGCCTGCGTCACGAAGGGTCTCAGCAATCTTAGCTGAAGATGCATCAGCTAATTCACCGACGTTCACTAAGTATGCATCAGGATTAGATTCGGCAGTTAGACCATACTCTTGCATCAACAAAAATACGCGCTCCATGCCTAAACCAAAGCCACAAGCTGATGTAACGTCACCTCCCAATCGGGCGACCAAGCTATCGTAACGGCCACCACCTGCAATTGTTCCTTGGCTTCCAAGCTTGGTCGTTACCCATTCAAATACAGTACGATTGTAATAGTCTAATCCACGGACTAATCTTGAATTGAGCTTGTAAGCAATACCGACAGCATCCAATCTTTTACAAAGACCAAGAAAGTGCTCGCGAGTTTCATCACCCAAGTGATCCATGAGTTTGGGCGCACCTTCTATCATGTCTTGCATCCTTGGATTTTTGCTGTCCAAAATACGCAGTGGATTACTATGTAAACGACGCTTTGCATCCTCATCAAGCAAATCCGCATGTTGTTCAAAATAAGTGATTAATGATTTTCTAAACTCTGCACGCTCATGTGCATCACCGATACTGTTAAGTTGCAACTCAACGTCTGTAATGCCAAGCGTTTTCCACAAACGCGCTAATAAAATAATTTGTTCTGCATCCACATCAGGACCGTCAAAACCAAAGGCTTCGACACCTATTTGATGGAATTGACGTTGACGGCCTTTTTGCACATTTTCGTGTCTAAACATCGGGCCTGAATACCAAAGGCGCTGAGGACCATTGTAGGTAAGACTATGCTCAACAACAGCTCTTACACAACCAGCGGTCCCCTCCGGACGTAAAGTAAGTCTGTCGCCATTAAGTGCGTCTTCCCATGAGTACATTTCCTTCTCAACAATATCCGTATGCTCACCTACACTTCGAATAAACAAATCTGTAGGTTCAACGATGGGCATACGAATATTACGGTATCCATATTGGCTAAGCACAAGACGCGCAGTGTCTTCTAGCTTCTGCCATAACGGGCTCATTTCAGGCAGGATGTCATAAAAGCCCTTGATACTTTGGAATTTCGTGTTTTTTGTTTGTTGCGTCATAAATACTTAGGTCGATGATTAAACTGATTGAATTGGAATTGTTTTAGATTGCGTGCGCAACTTGCCACCTTCGGTGTAATTTTGTGCAACATACTGTTCAACGATGGATTGAAACTCCTGCGCTATAGCATCACCTTTAAGAGTGACTGTTTTTTCACCATCAACAAATACAGGAGCTACTGGCACCTCACCTGTACCCGGCAAACTGATGCCTATGTTGGCTAATTTTGATTCGCCTGGGCCATTAACAACACAACCCATGACAGCAACGCTCATAGACTCCACGCCAGGATATTTTTTACGCCAAACTGGCATCTGTTCACGCAAATAACGCTGAATATCTTGTGCCAACTCTTGGAAGTAAGTCGACGTGGTCCTTCCACAACCAGGGCAGGCGGTCACTAAAGGCGTAAATGAACGAATTCCCATTGTTTGTAAAATCTCTTGCGCCACAACGACTTCTTTGGTGCGAGATTCAGCTGGCTCAGGTGTCAAACTCACGCGTATGGTATCACCAATGCCTTCTTGTAGAAGCAATGAAAGAGCAGCTGTTGAGGCAACGATGCCTTTGGATCCCATGCCTGCCTCAGTGAGGCCTAAATGCAGTGGATAATCGCAACGCTTCGCCAAATCTCGATACACAAGCACTAAATCTTGAACGTCGCTCACCTTGCATGAAATGATGATTTTATCTTGCGCTAAACCTATCGCTTTAGCTTGCTCAGCACTTTCCAACGCAGATTGAATTAATGCTTCACGCATTAATGCATCTGAAGACAAAGGGTTGGAAGTTTTTGCATTTGCATCCATCATCTTCGCCATTTTTTCTTGATCTAAACTGCCCCAATTTACACCGATACGCACTGGCTTATTGTATTGAATCGCAGTTTGTATCATGGCTGAGAATTGGTCGTCCCGCTTTGAACCTTTACCAACGTTACCAGGGTTAATACGGTATTTAGCTAAGGCTGCGGCACACTCTGGATAGCTACTTAATAGTTTATGACCGTTGTAATGAAAATCTCCAACGAGGGGCACTGAACATCCTTGTGAATCGAGTTGCTTACGAATGTTAGCTACTTGTGCCGCGGCTTCAGGAGAGTTAACAGTAATACGAACAATTTCTGAGCCAGCTTGCCAAAGCTCAATGATTTGCTTAACCGTTGAAATAGCATCTGCAGTGTCTGTATTGGTCATAGACTGCACAACGACAGGCGCATTTGCACCGACCGCAACATGACCGATCAAGACTTGCTGACAAGGGCGTCTAGCAACCACTGATTTTGAAACACTCATTAATTTTCACCCACCGTCAAACGCGCCATATTGTTATAGGTAATTGGCGCTAAGTCGATTGTTTCACCATTAAAAATAACTTGAGTGGCACTTGCATTACCGATATGGAATTTAAGTGGTGGAACGCCCTCTACATATTCTTCAGTTCCTGCTTTGGCTAATTTACTGAACACTGTTTTACCATATTTGTCTTGCACACCAATCCATGATGAACCAGATAGTAAAAGCTTAACTCTGACCGTACCAGTTTCGGCAGCTTGTGTTTGAGCAGTTTCAGATTTTGTTGAATCAGCCTTTGGTGAGTCCATCACTTTAGTTGACTCCTTAGTAATATCAGCTGGAAGTTTAATGCCAGCCTTAGGTGCAATATCGTCAACTTCTTTTGCCTTAGGTAATGAAATCTCAGTAACTATAGATTCTTTATTAGCTGGAGCTTGTAGCTCTGTAGCTGGCATTGGAGCCCCCGGCAAAGGCTCAGATGTTGAATTTTGCTCAACATTAACCTCAGGGGGTTGATTATGTGCCGTATTGATGCTGCTTTGATAGACAATAATCTTATAAGTCACCCAAATAATCACTGTAATTATTAACAAAACAGCTGAAATTAATGATGCAAACTTACTAAAATTGGCGCCTCTTGGCTTAACAACCTCATCAGCTTTATAGCTAATAGATTGCGATTGGTCTTGAGGGAACATTCTAAGATGGGCATCAAGCAAAGATTGAGGGTCCAAAGTCAACAGTCTTGCATAACTCTTAATAAAACCTCGCGCAAAGATCGCACTACCAAAGAGACTAAAATCATCAGACTCTAACGCATTGATTTGTTTCTCACTTAAACGTAAGCGTAAAGCAACCTCTTCAACACTTAATTTTTGCGCTTCTCTTTCATCACGCAAAACTGCTCCGATTAATGAGCTACTAATTGCCTCTTGCTCCATCATCAACTCCCAGATAATAAGGACTGCGTTTGCGGTGCGTCAGGATAGGTACTCTTAAGCTCAAGCGCATAACTTGATTCCGCATCTTTATTGCCCAATTGACGCTCTATTGTTACCCCTAACAATAACATTTCGGGCGTTGGGTTGTTAGCCAATGCATAAGTCATCGTCTGCTGAGCAAGGGCGTACTGCTGCTTATCAAAATAAATTTTAGCCAATTGATATGCCACATTATGAAGCAGAGGCTGGTATTGCAAGGCCAAACTAAAAAAATGTTCTGCAAGCTCCACATCTGATTTCTTAAGCGAACAATAAGCCGCATTTGTATATGCAATGAAAGGTGTAACGTACAAAGGATTATTAACAGCTTCTTCAAACTGCAAAATAGATTCATCAATACGGTTATGTGAGCATAGGAAGGAACCATAATTGTTATGTGCATCAGAGTTTTTTGAATCTAAAGCAATTGATTTTTTAAAGTTTACCTCAGCTTTTTCATCATCTTTGATGGCAGCATAAGTCATGCCCAAGCCGTTAAATCCAGATGAGTACATAGGATCAAATTCAATTGACTTAGTAAACTCATCAAGCGCTACCGCCATCTGATTTTGCAGATAATAACCAGAACCTAGATCAGCATGAATGCGCGCATTTTCATGTTTGTTTGACTCGGCAGATCCTGCACGAGACCCTTGCTGGGTGACGCAAGCAGTCAAAAATAAAACAAACAATGCTAAATAATGGCGCATGCCTATCTCTCCAATACTATAGAACGTGTTGTTCTTTTAGTTTTATCCTGCACCTGCCCTGCTAATTGACCACAAGCTGCATCAATATCATCACCACGCGTTTTGCGTGTTGTCACAACATGTCCAGCTTGCATCAAAATATCTCTAAAACGACGAATATTATCTGGACGTGATGTTTCGTAACCACTATTTGGGAATGGATTAAATGGAATCAAGTTGAATTTACATGGCACATCTTTGACTAGATTTAATAATTCTTTGGCATGATCAAAGCTGTCATTCACGCCATCAAGCATGACATATTCAAAGGTCACAAAATCACGTGGTGCCTTGATCAAATAGCGTTGACAAGCAGCCATAAGCTCTTTAAGCGGATATTTCTTATTAATTGGCACAATCACATCACGCAAAGCATCATTCGGCGCATGTAATGAAACGGCCAATGCCACAGGACAATCTTCTTTGAGTCTATCCATCGCTGGCACTACACCACTAGTGGATAACGTCACGCGGCGACGACTCAATCCATAAGCAGAGTCATCCAACATAATTTGCATGGCAGTCACAACGTTGTCGTAATTTGTGAGCGGCTCACCCATGCCCATCATCACGACATTGCTGATAATGCGCTCACTCATTGGGAGCATGCCGTAATCAGGATCTTGTCTAAGTGAATGATTGGCTAACCATAACTGACCAATAATCTCAGACACGCTGAGATTACGATTAAAACCTTGGCGGCCTGTTGAACAAAAAGTACATTCAAGGGCGCATCCGACTTGCGATGAAATACACAAAGTACCTCTATCGTCTTCTGGAATAAACACGGTTTCTACACCATTGCCAGTACCAGCACCCACCAACCACTTGCGAGTTCCATCATTAGAAATCTGCTCAAGCTGAACATTGGGAGGGGTGATGGTAGTCGTGGCGGCTAATTTCTCACGGAGAGATTTAGCGATATCTGTCATCTGCTCAAAATCATTCACGCCAAAGTGATGCATCCAGCGCATCAATTGTTTAGCGCGAAAAGGCTTCTCGCCCAATCCTACAAAATAATCGGCGAGTTGCGCTTGGTTAAAATCGAGCAGATTGATCATGAACTACAATTACTTACCGAAGAAGTAAGCGATTTCGATTGCTGCGTTTTCAGCAGAGTCAGAACCGTGAACAGCGTTAGCATCAATGCTTTCAGCAAAGTCAGCACGGATAGTGCCAGCAGCAGCTTCTTTAGGGTTAGTTGCGCCCATCAAATCACGGTTTTTTAATACAGCGCCTTCGCCTTCAAGCGCTTGAATCATCACTGGACCCGAAATCATGAATTTTACTAAATCAGCAAAGAAAGGACGCTCTTTATGAACAGCGTAGAATCCTTCAGCTTCAGCTTGAGTCAATTGCGCCATTTTAGCTGCAACGATTTTCAAACCAGCATTTTCAAAGCGTGTGTAGATTTGACCAATCACGTTTTTAGCAACTGCGTCAGGTTTGATGATAGATAAAGTACGTTCTAAAGCCATAATTACTCCAAAAAATTAACATTACAAAACAACAAAAAAACTCTAAATCCAACCGCGATTTAGAAAGGAAAATGGGTCGTAAATCTATAATGCACAAAGACCGCTAAAATAACATTTTAACGGTCTTTAATAAAGCTAAAACAGCAAGATTAAGCTACTACAAACTTCTTTGACGGCGTACCTCGTAAAGACAAATCCCACTCGCCACAGAAACATTCAAGCTTTCAACACTACCAAACATTGGAATACTGACTAAAGCATCACACGTTTCTTCAGTCAATCGGCGCAAACCGGTCCCCTCAGCCCCTAGTACTAGTGCTACAGGACCATCAAATTTAGTTGCTAACAAATCATGTTCAGCTTCTGCTGAGGCACCAATCACAAACACACCCGCCTCTTGCAATTCACGAAGCGTACGTGCCAAGTTAGTCACCGCTAAAAATGGCACTGTTTCAGCCGCACCACAAGCCACTTTTCGTACCGTCGCATTTAAACCTACAGCCCTGTCTTTAGGGGCAATCACCGCATGAACGCCCATTGCATCTGCCACGCGCAAACAAGCACCTAGATTGTGCGGGTCTTCTACGCCATCAAGTACCAAGAAAAATGGCGGTTCTTTAAGCCCAGACTCTAAAATATCGTAGATATCCTTGTAGGGGATTGGTGTATCCACAACACGCGCAATCACTCCTTGGTGACGACCATTGATGCCGGCAAGGCCATCTAAACGTGCCCTATCAACTTCCATGGTACGAACATTGGCTTGTTCAGCAAGGCTTAACAAATCCTTCATGCGCGCATCAATGCGGTCGCGGTCAATTAAAATTTCCTGCACGCTCGCTCCATGCTGACGAAGACGGCTTAACACCGCATGGAAACCAAATAAAATTCTTGCATCACTCATTACTTAAAAACCTTTGCTTTTAATATTATTTTTTAATTTAGATTATTACTTTTTTCTTGGCGCTGACTTTGCAGGACGCGCTTTTGAGCCTGTGTTAGGCTTGGATGAAGCACCACCAACTTTGTGGCTGCGACTTTTATTAGCATTTGCCTTTTTAGCGCGACTAGATTTTGGCGCACTATTTTTATCCCATGGAGCAGAAACCTTTAAGGTTTTTCTTTCAGGCTGTTTAACTTCAACCTTTGCCGTGGCTTTCTTGTCGCCACCTTTGCTACGGTAACGCTCTGGCAATATAGAGTCCTCCTCACTAATTGGCGTAAGTTTTTTAGTGTCAGCCAATACAAAGTCAATGCGCGAAGTTTCTAAGTCTACGCGACTTACTTTGACACGCAATCGATCACCTAAGCGATATTTAATGCCTGTACGCTCGCCCGCCATTTCATGGCGCGCTTTATCAAAGTTAAAGTAGTCGTTACCAAGTTCTGTCACATGCAACAAGCCTTCAACATATACACCATCCAGCGCCACAAACAAGCCAAAACTCGTCACCCCAGCCACAGTACCATCGTACTCTTCGCCAATCTTATCTTGCATGTAGAAGCATTTGAGCCAAGCTTGAACATCACGCGTTGCATCGTCGGCACGGCGCTCCGTCATTGAACAATGCTGACCTAACTGATGGAAATCACCGCCTTGATAGCGCTCACCTTTAAGCACCGCTTTAATTGCGCGGTGAATAATCAAGTCTGGATAACGACGAATTGGCGAGGTAAAGTGGGCGTAAGCCTCGTAGGCCAATCCAAAATGACCGACATTATCAGGGCTATAAACTGCCTGTTGCATTGAGCGAAGCAATACAGTTTGAAGCAACTGCTCATCCGGGCGGCCTTTAATACGCGCCAAGAGCTTGCCGTAATCTTTCGCATGCGGCGTATCACCACCACCCACACCAAAGCCAAACTCACCCATAAAGGTTCGTAAAGCTTCTAGCTTTTCAGGCGTTGGGCCTTCGTGAATACGGTAAAGCGCAGGATGCTCATGTGTTTTTAAGAAATCTGCCGCGCAAACATTGGCTGCCAACATACACTCTTCAATTAAGCGATGTGCATCATTACGTGTGGTTGGCTCAATGCGTTCTATTTTGCCATTTTCATTAAACACCATCAGTGTTTCTTGACTATCAAACTCAATCGCACCGCGTTTCTCACGCACAGCTAATGACAATTTATAGAAGCTATTTAAGTTCTCTAAATGGGGCACTAACCAAGCATATTCTTTTGCCAACTCACCATCAGGCTGCGTCAAAATTTCATGTACTTTGGTGTAGGTCATACGGGCTTTTGAGCGCATGACAGAAGGATAGAATTGATAACGTTTTACGACGCCAGTGCCATCCACCTGCATATCGCAGACCATACACAAACGCTCAACATCTGGATTAAGCGAGCAAAGGCCATTTGACAGAGCCTCTGGCAACATTGGAATCACGCGGCGTGGAAAATAAACAGAATTTCCTCTGTCGTAAGCATCTTTATCTAAAGCATCGCCAGGCTTCACATAAAAGCTCACATCGGCAATCGCTACGACAACGCGCCAACCCTTGCCTTGTGGCTCACAAAATAATGCGTCATCAAAGTCACGCGCGGTTTCACCATCAATCGTAATCAATGGCATCTCACGCAAATCAATACGACCCTTATAATCTTGCGGTTGAACCAAGCGAGGATAGTCATCGGCTTGCTTTACCGCGGAAGGATTAAACTCGTGTGGCAATTGATGCTTACGCAGGGCAATCTCAATCTCCATACCAGAGTCAGCATAGTTACCCAGAACCTCTACTACCTTACCAATTGGCTTGGCATAAGCCGAGGGCTGTTCGATAAGCTCTACAACAACGACTTGCCCAGCTTTAGCCTGCAGATCTTGACCGGGGGGTACCAAAATATCTTGGCTGATACGCTTATCCTCAGCCGCAACTATGGTCACACCTTGCTCGCGAATTAAACGGCCCACTAATTTTTTAGTTGCACGCTCAAGCACTTCAACAATTTTACCTTCAGGCCGGCCTTTGCGGTCAAAGCCGGACTGACGCACCATGGCACGGTCGCCATGAATTACTTGCGCCATTTCTCGAGGTGATAAGAACAGGTCTTCACCACCGTTATCTGGAATTAAGAAACCAAAGCCATCAGCATGGCCTTGAATTTTTCCAGCGATTAAATGGAGTTTCTCAGCGATACACAAAACATTTTTGCGGTTGCGCATAATTTGCCCTTCCCGCTCCATCGCATTTAGGCGACGGTTAAATATTTCTTTTTCATCTTCGCCAATCTCAAGCAATTCATACAAATTTTCAACGTGCAAAGGCACGCCTTGATCTGCCATCACTTGCAGAATAAACTCACGGCTAGGCAAGGGATTTTCGTAGTTTGCAGATTCTCGTTGAGCGTGCGGGTCCGCTTTCCTTTTTGAGTTTCGCGGTGTTTTTTTATGCGCCAAAGTTTATTATTCCTATTAGATGACTTCTTTAATTAATTCTTGATTTTTTTACGTTAAAATCTACGATAGTTAGTATAGCCCAAATGGCGGAATTGGTAGACGCGCATGGTTCAGGTCCATGTGCCTTCGGGTGTGGAGGTTCGAGTCCTCTTTTGGGCACCAAATATATCCTCTCGAGACATCATCTCATCCTAACTCCTCATTACAGTAATTGGGTTCAGAATCTTTCAAAGCAAACCTTTTACTATGTTCTCGCAACTCATTTAAATATTTATTACAAAAGTATATAGACAAAGCTAATGCAAATACGTAATATTCACTCTAATGTACGAACGTACAACAAAACAAATAAAGGGTGAGAACATGAATCCATTAAACTTTATAAGCAGCTACAACCGAAAACATAACAACAACGTAGCAGAAATCTATACACGCTCAGACAATAAAAGCGCTTACATACCACTTTACAACCAAGTCGCTTCAATTGGTATTGCAAAACCTATGCATATCGAAGCCAGACTAAGCGCTGATGAAGTGCTAGTTAAAAACCCAATGGCGACATACTTTGTTCGCGTAAAAGGCGACTCCATGATTAATGCCGGCATTGCAGATGGTGACGTTGTAGTTGTAGACCGATCCTTAAAGCCAAGTATAGGTCACATTGTACTTGCGGAAGTCGATGGAGAATTTACGGTGAAATATTTAGGGAAACAACAACTACTTCCTGCAAACATCAACTGCCGAGAAATTAATTTTGCTGATGCTGAAAAAATTGCGATTATCGGGGTAATAACAGGCGCTATGCGAAGATTTGTGTAATCAATCAATTTAGCATGCATATTTAGCGACCATGAATGGTACGCTTCCTCCGTACCATGAATCGTACCATTCAAATGACTAAACACGCCAAAACATATTAAAACGCAAAAGCCCCGTGAATATTGAGTTTGTGAGCAATGGTGAACATTCTAGAACCTAATAAAACAAGGGGTTGGCGGAGAGAGCGTGCGCCATACTTTACTTCACCAAGGTTCACGTAGGTTAAATAATATAATATATTTCAATTAGTTAAATAAATATTAACTTTATATTACTTCACTGACATCTATTGAAAGCTACGATAAACTTGGGTACCATAACGGGTACTGGAGGATTAAATGGCTGAAAAGTTACTCACTGAACAAAGCTGCAAGAACGCTAAACCGCAAAACAAGACCTACTATTTAAATGATGGGGCTGGGCTTAGGCTAAGAATCAGGCCAAACGGGAACAAATCGTGGATATTCAGATATAGCCTAAGCAATAAAGACATGTCCCATGGTCTTGGTAGCTATCCAACCGTATCCCTTCAAGTCGCAAGAGCCAAAGCCTCTGAAGCAAGGAGCTTGGTCAAGGCAGGTCACAACGTCGCTACAGCTAAGCGGGTAGAGAAAACCAAACAGATTCAAAAGGACAAAACTTTGTTTGGGGTTTTGGCTACCGAATGGCTTGAACACTATAAAAGCAGCTGGAGTAAATCCTACACAGAACGCAATGAGGGCCTTATTCGCAGATACCTTACTCCGGAGCTTGGCGCCCTTCCAATTGATTCAATATCACAACAATACTTACTTAAAGTACTCAAAGCTGGTTATGACACTGGTACAAAAGAGTCAGCAAGAAGAGCACGCAGCATAGCTGGACAAATATTTTCATTTGCAAAATCCACACACAGAGCTTCCAGCAATCCAGCCAAAGAGCTTGCAGACAACCCCTTCTTAAAAAAACCTCCAGTAAAACATTTCACTGCCCTTCCCCAAACGCAGCTAGGAGCTTTAATGGCGGAACTTGGTAAATCCGGCGTCAAACAAAGGCTCGATATAAAAACTAAAACCGCTATATTGATGGCCATTTATACTGGATTGCGTGATGGGTCGATACGAGGTGCAACCTGGGCAGAAATTGACTTTAATAATCAAGTTTGGACGGTACCGTATAGTCGAATGAAGAGCAAACGTACCCATCGAGTCCCATTACCTACACAGGCAATAAATGCCTTAGAAGAGCTAAAGAAAATCACTTACCGAAGTCCGGAAAGCTATATCTTCCCAAGTAGAACAAAAGAGGGATTCATGGCAGAAAATACGATGAGACTGGGTCTTCACAGACTAGGCTTTAAAGTTACCATCCACGGTATGAGGTCATTGCTTACAGACATCCTTAATGAGCAGGAGTACCACCCTGACGCCATCGAGAGACAGCTGGACCATGCCGAAAGAAATAAAGTACGTGGTGCATATCTGCGAACAGATTTCTTAGACAAAAGAAAAGTTATGATGCAAGAATTTGCTAACTGGTGTGATGCAGCTGTTGAGACTAGGAAAGGATTGCAAAGTGAGATTGCCAATACAAATTGAGAGAGAGCGAAGGCTACTAAAGTGGTTAACGCGCATTGAGACTGGGAATCTTCCAAGAGTTACGCCAAAAAAAAATATTGAAACCTTGTTGGATTTGTATACCGCTTTACTTAGAACTGAAGATAAGCGCTGGCCAAACTTCACAGAGGAAGGCCGCATTGAATTTAACCGCAACGCTATTTCAAACTTAATAGGATATATAAACTTTGACCCTATTATGGAGCGTGTCAAAGCTGCAGTAGTTTTGCATGGGGGGAGTTTAGAATGGGCGGATAAAATAATTCAATCAGTTATTGATGATAAAGACGCCCTATTGAGTGAGATTCAGCGTTTAAACAGAAAAGGCAAAAGTAAGGACACAGAGTACATAAAGCTATTAAAAGAAATTATTAAAAAGAATCCGGAAATCAGCGAAAAAGAATTGCTGGCGATTTTAAAAAAAGAAATTGGTAAAGGAGTAATCAGAGATATTGATTACAGGACTAACACTATAGTCACAGCTATCGGTGAAGAATATGCCAGTTCAGGCTTAAAAGACCAAATCTACAGGTTGAGAAAATCGGGAATTTAGTTCTATTTTTCGCTAAACCGGATTTAGCGAAAGTCACCTAGGCAAACTTGGTGATGTGTGGCGCTGTTGCTGCATATTACTTTAAGGAGCCTTCAATGAAGATTTACCGTATTAAAGAAGTTTGTGAGATTACAGGGCTAAAGCCTTCAACGATTTATAAGCTCGTTCGAGCAAATGATTTCCCTAAAAGCATTTCACTTACATCACGGTCAACTGGATGGCCAAGTGATGTTGTTGACGGTTGGGTGACTTCTCGTATTGAGGGGGCCAAATGAGATACTCAGATGACACCGATTGGAAACTATCTGCCAAAGGAAACTATTGGCGTAAATGCAGGGGAATCATGCTTATCGTTGGTGGTAGCTTTGAAAAAGGCTACTGGGTAAGAGTTGGTGAAGATTTCTTGGATGGAAAATTCGATAGCCTTGAAGAGGCTAAATTGGCCGCTGAGAGAGGTGTTTAATCATGCCTACTATCCAAGATTTGCTAACACATGGAATCGCTCTCGTACCAATTCCACATGGATTAAAACGACCTACCACTCCAGGATGGAACGCCAGACATAATGTATTAATAAACCCTAACCAAGCTCACCTTGCTGCAGACATGAACATAGGTATCGCACATGCATATTGTTCACCAATGCCTACTTGCGCAATAGACCTTGACGACTTTAACGAAGCAATAAAATGGTTTACATCAAACAATATTGATTTAATGACATTAATTGCCGCAGATGACTCGGTTGTAATTCACTCAGGAAAAGAAAACAGTCTAAAGTTGCTATACAAGCTTCCGACAGGAATGAAGCCAATACCATCAAAGCAAATAAAAACATCATCTAATTCGATGATGGTTGAGTTTAGATGTGCAGCTTCTAATGGTTTGACTGTTCAAGATGTTTTACCACCAAGCATCCATCCATCGGGCTCGCAATATAACTATGTTGGAGAAGGTTCAATACTAAACATACCAATCATACCTAATAAAATTTTACAAATATGGCTAGGTTTGGGAACACCAACATTCCAAAAAGCACAAAAAGTTATAAGCACTCAAGGAGAAAGCCCTAGAAATAAAGCTATTGTTCAAGCAAAGCTAGCATGTATCTCAGCAGATTGTGACTACTTTACTTATCGCAATATAGTTTGGTCTATCTTAAGCACAGGCTGGCCTTATGCTGAGGAACTTGCTAAGAACTGGTGTCAAACAGCATCCGATAAATTTAATGATGCAGATTTTATAAATGTTGTTAATAGTTATAGCCCTAATGTACCAAATCCAATAACCCTTGGAACGCTTGACTATCTGGCGAGAAAAGGAGGCTACCTTGACTAAAGTCCTGCCAATAACTGCCAACAACCCTCTAGCCCTTGTTCAAATGCGTTTCAGCTTGATTATCCTATCTGCTGATATTCGTATTGTTGATAACCAAGAAGTAAGAGACGTGTTGGCTGGGATAAAGTCTGATGTTTCTTTTTACAAGAAGCCCGATGGTCAGCTTTTGATTGAGAGATATTTAGAAACTTTGCCTTTTCCTACCAATCCTAAAGATATATATAAGCAGTTCATGATTAGTCCTAATACTCATATTTATGATGCGACTGCTTTTAGCCCGCATTCAACTCCACCAACCACTTTAAATTTTTGGGTCGGTCACACGGTCACGCCCAAAGCTGGCGAATGGTCTGTAATACGTGAATTTATTTTTGATGTGATTTGCGACGGTGACAGCGGGCTATTTGACTACTTAATTAAGTACCTTGCTCATATGCTACAAAAGCCTGAAGAAAAGCCTGGCATTGCTATCGTAATGCTATCTCAAGAAGGCTGTGGCAAAGGCTCAATGTTCGCCCTGCTAAACGCAATCTGGACAAGAACAACTTTGGAAGTCTCAGATGTAGACCATGTGGTCGGCAGTTTCAACGGCGTGCTCGAGAGAAACTACATCGTTTGCTTAGATGAGGCATTGTTCCGTGGAAATAAGGCCGGGATGGAAAAGTTAAAGTCTTTAATTACAGAGCCAAACATTCATATAGAGCAAAAATATCAACCAGCCAGGTCAATTCAGAGCTTCCATCGTTTCTGGGCTGCCAGTAACAGCGACCATTTTGCACAAATTTCACAAACTGAACGTCGCCTATTATTTCTGCGTTTGTCCAACAAGAAAAAGCAAGATTTCGCTTACTTCGATACATATTACAAAGCGGTATCAGACCCTCAGGTTATATCAGCACTGGTTCATGACTTAGGCTCAATGGATATTAGTAAATTTAATGTTCGACAAAGGCCATCAACAAGGGAGCATTTGAACCAGCGTTTGCAATCGTTAAGTGGATTTGAGCGGTTTTGGTTTGAAATGCTTGTTAATGGTGGCTATTCGTTCAAGAACGACGGGGCGTACTCATCAACGACTTTCACTTTGTGGACTGACAGTTTGTTTATATCAACAAATACACTTCAAGTTGCATATCAACAATACGATAAGAATGCAGGTAAATATGGGGCTATTCAAACTAGAGAGGTTGCGAGCACTTTAAGCAAAATTTGTCCGAGTGCTAAATCTGACAGGCCAACCATTAACGGTAAGCAAGAACGTGGATACCAGTTACCAAAGTTATATATCGCAAGAAAGGAATACGAAATGCTTATTGGAAATAAATTAAATTGGGGACTAGAAAGCGACTTGGATGAAGAGGCATCAGAAGTTGAAGATTTCAAAGCTGAGGAGTTATTAGCGGAACTATCACTTGAGCAAATGTATGCGCAGTTAGAAGCTGAAGGTTTGGACTTGCCGGATTTGCCAGACTAAGCCAGATATGATGGCAGTCAGCAAGGCTTGCTACTGAAGGGTTTGAAGGCTGTTTGCCAGTATTGCCATATATTTCTTAAAAATTCTAATAATATAAATAGATAAGAAGTTGCTAAATGTTTTATGTTTTTATCTGGCTAATCTGGCAAGCAGGTCATCAGCCTTTGCATGGGGTTAATGATTTTTTATTTTTTGGCCCCTCGTTCGAGCCATATACCAAGTGTAATAACGAAGTTAACTAATTTAAAGGTATAAATTAATGCCACTCCCCTCACAAAAATACGGCGCTAAACAATGTAATGCAAAATCTAAGCGCTCAGGCTTAAGGTGCCTTAATAACGCTGTCTCAGGAGCTACTATTTGTAGGATGCATGGGTATGTACCAATGGATAAGGTTAAACGAGGGAAGGACCATCCAGGGTATCGTGATGGAAGCAGAACGTTAGAAGCTCAGGCAGAACAAAGTGCAACCTCACGCAGGCTGCAGCAGATTGAAGACGCTATGCACCTTCTTAAAATGACAACCGCTAAACGGTCACGAGGCCGAAAAGCTAATGGATATATAAAGTTAAATTCGTTAGATGAAATAAAAGAAAAATTGGGTATAAATATTGATTAACATTTCAATATTTACATGCACTTTTACAATCGTATTTTAGGTATGATGTTTGGCACTATTGCAATCATTTTTAAAAAATATGGGGGTGCATATGAGTAAGAAATTTTGTGAGAAATGTGGATGCTCGGTAATGCAAACAATGAGAATGTGCCCAGAGTGTGGTGCGAAAAGCTTTTCCAGCACGTCCAAAACAAACATTAAAAGCCCCGCTCAAACTTCGTTCTCATCACCCAACCCTCATGGCATTATTTATGCAGGTTTTTGGGAAAGGGGCGCGGCATATTTAATTGATATATGCATCGTATATGTATTCACTTTCACGTTCGGATTTTTTGCCGGCATGACTATTAAAAGTTATGGAATGTACCATTCAACTTCAGGAGCTTTCGGATTTTTATTATTGATTGACCTTTTAGCGCCAATTACCTACCTTGTTATTTGTGAGTCTGGCAAAAACTCAGCCACTGTAGGCAAAAATATAATGGGGATAAAGGTGTTAACAGCAAATCTTAATAAAATATCAGTACCTCAAGCGATAGGAAGAAATTTAGGCAGATTGGTATCAACAATACTTATTTGTGCAGGATATTTTATTCAACCTTTCACCGCAAATAAGCAAACTTTACATGACATGATAGCTGGCACAGTTGTAGTAAAAGACGGCTCTAAACAACACAGCGACTTCGCCATTTTTTGCATTTTTATTGCTTCCTTTATAACTTTTTGCGTAATTTTGACGATAATTAAATTAATTAAATAAGCCATTCTCATAAAGTTGTTTATTTATATTTAAAGGAAAAAACATGAGTCAAATTGACTACAGCGGTAATCCAAATCAAAGGACGCCTTGTGTTTTAGTTCTTGATGCATCCGGGTCGATGGGGGAAGTTACTTCAACCGGCAGAACTCGAATGGATGAACTCAATCTTGGAATGAATGCTCTGGAAGCATCCCTACGGCAAGATGATACAGCTCTAGTAAGAGTTCAATTAGCTATTGTTAGCGTTGGTGGTCCAGGCAATGATGCAGACGTAATGATGGATTGGACAGATGCAACAAATTTTGATGCTTTCTCAATAAGGTGTGGTGGTTACACACCTCTAGGCAAGGGATTAAAAATAGCATTAGATTTAGTTGAAGAAAGTAAAGCTAGTTTAAAAGCAGCAGGCATCTCTTACACAAGGCCTTGGATTATGGTGATTTCGGACGGTGAGCCAACCGACCCAGACAAGGAATGGCAGGAAGCTGTAACTGCATGTATATCAGCACAAATGGCTAAAAAAGTTGAAATATTTGCTATTGGAGTTGAAGGTGCAAACTTATCAAAATTAGGTGAAATATCTAACAAGCCCGCCTTAATGCTTGCCGGAATGAAATTTGAAGAGCTATTTGTATGGCTAAGTTCAAGTCTTAGTGCAGCAAGTAGAAGTCGCCCAGGTGAAAATGTGCAGCTTCCATCAACAGACCCCTGGAGAAATGTTGGTATTTGATTATGGATAACTGGATAGCTACCGCCTCATCTGTTATAGGCTCGAGTCATTTAACAAGCAAAATTCCCTGCCAAGATTCATCATGTGTCTTACAAGCGGGTCAATGGATATCCATGGTGGTAAGTGATGGTGCTGGGACCGCTAAACATTCTGAAAAAGGCTCATCTCTAGTTACAAAAACTTTTGCACATGCATTAATAGAATTAAGTTCTAAAATTGAATCCAGGCCACCTGGGGCTTGGATAAATGACTTTGTGATAGAGCAGATTATCAACGTAAGAGAAAAAATCAGAGAACTAGCTTCATCCGATGATATTAAAGACTATCACTGCACTCTTGTGGCATGTTTAATTGGAAATAACGGTGGATTTTTAATTCATATTGGTGACGGTGCAATATTTGGTGGTGCTACAGAAAAAAAACTTAATGGAGAAGTATCACTATCTAAAAACTCTTTCATATCAGCTCCGGAAAACGGTGAATATAGTAATGAGACCTATTTTATTACCGAAGGAGATTGGATTAAACATTTGAGAATTACTCCTATAGGCGCCGTTGATTGGATTGTATTAGGAACAGATGGAGGAACAAGCTTATCTATGCTTGCCGATAAAGCGCCAAAACCAGGCTTTATTATTCCATTATTAAAAATGTTAAGCGATAGTGATAGTTTGGAAGCAAGAACTAACAAACTTGAGGGGATTTTAAATAATGAGCAAGCTGACAAACTTACTAATGATGACAAAACTATTTGTGTAGCATTCAAACCCAACCTATTTGAGCAATCGGATAGTTTGACGATGTCAGCTACAACTACAGAAAGACCTAATACCCCATCGAAAATCTTTAGTGGAAATACGCAACCCTCAACTATAAGTGCATCCTTTGAAAAGGTTGTGCAAGATGGAATATCTTCAAGAAAATTAGTGCTAATTAGGTTACGTTTGGCTTTAATTATATTGGTTAGTATTTTAGCAGTATCCTTTGGATATTTTGCTGTTCAGACCTACATTCATGGGCATCAAGTAACTTTAGAAACCAAGCCAAAGGCGAATGAGCCAAAACCAAAAAAACTACAAGATGGAATAAAATCCGACAGCACGCCGCATACTAAAAGTAATATCTAATGTCATTAAATATAGATAAAAAAACAGTTCTAGGTAAGGGTGCGACAGCATCCATCTATAAGGCAAGCCTTGATGGCGTTAGTTTTGCAGCCAAAATATATAATGAAACTACAGGTATCAACAAGGCAAAAATAAATGCCATGTTGTCTAATGCACCAAATCAATTAAAACTTGATTCCAATGGGGCTGAGGCACCACTATTGGCATGGCCAATTAAGATTATTGAGTCAGATACTGGGTCTGCAATAGGTTATCTAATGCCACTTATTGACCTCAATAACTCATTCCCACTCGATTACTATTACGACAAAGTATTATTTGAGAAACTCAATGCCCCAGATGAAGCAGCATTATCTTACAAGCTAGAAGTTGCTAAAAATCTTGCCGATGTTGTTTCATACCTTCATGCTAACGGGCATTATTTCATAGACTTAAAACCTCAAAATATTCGAGTCTTTAAGAAAAGTCATATTGTTACTCTATTAGATTGTGATGGATTTTCTATTTTTTCAAAAAATGGCGTAAGGTATCCGGCTGAACTTATATCGACAGATTACATATCTCCTGAAGCAACAAAAGAAAACACACCCCCTAAAGACCTTGGTGAGAATCAAGATAAATATGCTCTTGCAGTGATTCTTTTTCAGTTGCTAAATAATGGCACTCATCCTTTCCAAGGCATTATAAATTCGGACACTATTACAGCAAATACTAACGACGAAAAAGCAGCTGCCGGTCTCTATCCACATGGCCTTAATGTAAATGATAAAATCAGCCCTAGACCTCAAAGCACACATCATTTATGGCCAAATAGCACTAGACTTTTATTTGACAGGGCATTTATAGGTGAGCCTGATTCGAGGCCTTCAGCTAAAGAATGGTATGAGCACTTTAATGAATTGTTAATTAAGAAAGCGCTAGTTCGCTGCGACCAACAGCCTTCAAAAGTAGCGCATATGCGATTTAAAAATAAGCCATGTCCTGCCTGCTACTTAGAAAAAATTCCAAAATTTACTCGCCCACAAGGCACTAGAAAACCTAGAGTAACAAAAACTGTTGCCCAACAATCAAACAGCGATACACAGCTTATTGTTTGGGGCTTTATTATTTTTATAATTCTAGTTTTGTTTGTAAGTTGTATGAGCAACAAAACCGAAGCTCCTGCACCAGCCTATGAACCAGCACCAGCAGTTGATGTTACTCCCCAACCTTCAGCACCGCTAGTCGATAGCAACCCAGTTTTACCTTATGCGTATGACCCAGCTCTTTCTGCAAATGCTCAATCCCCTAAAACAGCAGAAGTTAATCCTGCCCCTCATGGCTATGTTGCTATATATCTTGGAGACAGTTATGGGTTTTGGTGGGCGGCTGGCTATCAATCTGAAAAAGAAGCAAAAGCCTCAGCTAAAAAAGGGTGTAAAAAATATTACGGCTCCTGCAAGCAACATATTTCTGGAGCTTACCGATGTTTAGCAATTGCTGAGGGTATTTCTAATGCTAGAGGTTGGGCAATGGCGGATAGTAAAACCGATGCGGAGAATCAAGCAATCTCGCAATGCCAGAGCGGTGGTGATGTTTGTTCAATTCCAAACCAAGGAAGCGGTTGTTCAAGTTGGTAAAATGCTTTTAGAAGTTTTATTGGAGTATTAATAAGAAAAACTAATGATAAAAAATAGACTTATAAAACTGGCATCAATAATCTTTATTTTTAACAGCACAAATTCCCTAGCCGACTATACCCCACCTTCGTCTTACTTAAAGGCCTCTGAGTTAATCAAGGTGAATCCTGATGCTTCTCAAGAGCAAGTTGTGGAGGTGCTCCTGCAAGTTGATACTCAAGCTGGTATTAAATCTGAGGGTCAACAAGATATTAGCTATAACAGCAAGCTAGAGCGCGTTCAAATTATCGATGCTTATACACTCCAAAAAGATGGACGTAAGGTTAAGGTACCAAAGGATGGATTTCGTGACTCTGCAGACTCTATAAGTGAAGGTGCGGCCAAGTTCAGTGAGACCAGGCATAAGATTATTATTTATCCTGATGTTACTGTAGGTAGCCGTCTTTATTACAAATACAAATCGATTCAGCATACCTCGATGTTCAAAGGGCACTTCAATTTCAGTAGTTACTTTTCCCCACATTACGTTATCAAAAACTATGAAATTAATTTAGATTTGCCTAATAAACTTCCTATCCAAGTTGAAGCCAAGGGAGTTGATGGTGGATTAGTCAAAGAAAAAAACGGGCGAAAATATTACAGATATCTCTTTAATCAAGATGTGGCTTACTCACCTGAAACTTGGGAAGTTGACTCGAATGATTTTTCACCCTATGTAATTGCTACAAGCTTTAAAGACCACGTTGATTTGGGGCGCGCATATGAGAAAGGTGTCGCACCAAAAATACAAGTGACCCCAGAAGTTCAGAAACTTGCAGACGAATTAACAAAAGGGATTGAAGACCCAAAAGCACAGGTTGAAGTTATCTATAATTGGGTCTCTAAAAATATACGCTATGTTGCCGTTTATTTAGCTAAGGGTGGTGTTGTACCCCATGATTCAAATACTATTCTGCGTAACCACTATGGGGACTGCAAAGACCATTCAGTTATTCTTGCAGCATTGCTAAAGGCTAAAGGAATTGAAAGCTCATCAGCACTAATCAATCTAGGTGATTCTTATAAGCTACCTCATTTGGCGGTAATGTCACAGAACCACGTTATTAACTATATCCCAAGCCTCGATATATACTTAGATTCTACTGTCCAGTTCTCTCCCTATGGGACTCTGCCATTTGAAGATATGGATAAGCCAGTCATCCTAACCGCACTTAATAAAATTGGCCACACACCAATCCCAAGGGCTGAGGATAATGTTACTAAGTCTAACGTTGTCATGACAATAAATAAGGATGAGACTATCTCGGGCAATTCAGAAAGCACTGTAACTGGCTATTACAACCAAACAGTTAGGTCTAGAGAATTAAACTCAAAGGATGCTGATGACAAAGACCGAGTAGACGAGAGACTGAGAGATGGTGAAACTGGGTCAGGCAAAATTAGTACCAGCAATCCTCTTGACCTCAGCAAGCCATTTGTCGAACAAGCAACATTTTCATTGGATTCGAAATCTAATATACCAGGCCCCGGCGCTATGGTTATTCCTTTTGGCATTAAGCTAACTAACCTAAATACTCTTATCTTTGAGAGGCCAAAAGACACCCTAATGTTTCCTTCAATTTGCGCATCTAAAACCTATGAAGAAAATTACAAGATAACCTTTCCTGAAAATACTAAAATCACTAAAGTGCCAAGAAATGTTGAATACAAGAATCCTAATATTGAGTACAACGCAACATACTTTGTTGAGGGTAAAACTTTAAATGTGAGTCGTTCTTTTAAGTCGCAGCATAAAAGCAGCGTTTGCGATGATGACTTTAATGACTTAAGAAAAGATGCTGTGAAGGTAATACAACGTGACTTAAGAGGTCAGATTTTTTATGAGTAACCCTAGATAATTAACTTTTGACAGAGAATAAAAAATGAGAAAAATAGTATTCATATTGAGCTTATTAATTTCCTTCAATACTTTAGCAGCAGAACCCACCGTGCACGACGTTTATGAGGTTGCCGTGAGTGGAGACATGGATAAAGCAAATTTGATGATGCCGGAAGTAATATCAAACCATCCTGATAGTGCAAAAGCACACTATATATTTGCACAGCTTTTGGTAAAACAAGAAAAGATTGATTTAGCTAAGAGTGAATTAGCAAAAGCTGAGGAAATAGACCCTAAACTATCTGATATTCAGGAAGAATCGGTTAAAGAGTTAAAGGAATATCTCAATAACTATCATTCTAAATCGGCAAATTGATAAAAACATTTCCAGTGTATTTGAGTATGCATTCAATAAAAAAGCAAAATGACCAAATTTGAGGAGTTAAAACACTTTATCAAGATAGATATGAGAACCTCTCACATCTATCAACCAGTCATGCTAATTGAGCTACTCAAAAACAATGGCAGAAGAACAGTCACTGAAATCGCCAAAGCTTTTGTTAGTCGTGACCCTACACAAGTTGAGTATTACTCAAGCGTTGTTAAAAATATGGTCGGCAAGGTGCTTTCTAAAAACCGAGGTATCACTTACAAAGATGGTGAAACTTACCATTTATCTGGAATTCATGATTTAAATGATGACCAACGTGAAGAGTTAATTCAACTTTGCCAACAGCGCCTTGAGGGCTATGAAGCAAAACGTGGTGAGGCGATGTGGGAACATCGTAGGAGAGGTCATGAGCCTATAAGTGGTTCTATTAGATATGAAGTCTTAAAACGTGCAGAATTTAGGTGTGAGCTATGCGGCATATCCGCTGAAGAAAAAAGCTTGGAAGTTGACCACATTCATCCTAAAAGCTTAGGTGGTAAAGATGACTTATCAAACTATCAAGCACTTTGTTATTCATGTAATGCCTCAAAAGGTAACAGAGACTCTACTGACTTCCGTGATTTAAATACCCAATACGAACGCCGTGAAGAGGGTTGTCTGTTCTGTGACATTCAAACTCAAAGACGTGAAAGAGTTATTGAAGAAAATGCTCTAGCTTATGTTGTTAGAGATGGCTTTCCTGTTACTGAGTTTCACTCACTGATTATTCCTAAACGTCATGTAAAAGATTACTTTGAGCTAACCCAAGCTGAGATTAATGCTGTAAATCAGCTTATCAAGTCTCAGAAACAACTTCTTGATACAACTGATACAATAATTGACGGATACAATATTGGGATGAATTGCGGCGAGTCTGCGGGGCAAACAGTTTTTCACTGCCATATTCACTTAATCCCAAGAAGAGCTGGCGATGCAGAAAGTCCAAGAGGTGGCGTTCGTCAGGTAATTCCAGGTAAAGGTAGTTATTGATATTTTTAATGGCAATACCTTAACACCGCCAGCATTAATAGGCTTTTAAACTTTGAAATTAAATAGGTGAGGGTGTCCTGAATTTTGTGTAAACGTCGGTTAATTACTGCTGAGGCATCCTCTCCTCAAACTGAATGGTAAACCTATTTAATGCAGGTTTCCAATCACGCAGTGGCATTGTCCATTTCTTGCTTACATTCATCAGTGCCAAATAGAACAATTTCATCAGCGCCTCGTCATTGGGAAATGAGCCGCGATTCTTAGTGACTTTACGTAAACTCATGTTCACTGACTCAATGGCGTTCGTGGTGTAAATGATGCGACGTATCTCTGGTGGGTAATCAAAGAATGGAGTAATACGTGCCCAATTATTTCGCCAAGATACCGCAATTGGCGGATAGGCGTCTTCCCATTTCACTTCAAACTCGGTCAGATATTGCTCAGCTTCATCGGTCGTGGCTGCCGTATAAATACGTTTCAAATCCGTTGCGACTAAATCTCGTTTATTCCATCCCACATAGTTCAGGCTATTACGTACCATATGCACAATACAAAGCTGCACAGCCGCTTTGGGATAGACAGCCTCAATGGCTTCAGGAAACCCTTTTAAGCCATCTACACAAGCGATAAAGATGTCTTGCACGCCTCGGTTCTTGAGTTCGGTCACGACGCCAAGCCAGAATTTAGCCCCTTCCGTCTGTGCAATCCATAAGCCTAATACTTCTTTCTGACCTTCCATGTTGATGCCAATCGCTAGATATACTGCTTTAGCACGAACGGCGCCCGCATCTCTGACTTTGACATGAATACAATCAAGATAAACCACAGGATACACAGCATCTAGTGGTCTTGATTGCCACTGCGTCACTTCTTCACTGACGGCATCGGTGACAGATGAAATGAGGGTTGGTGAAACTTCTGTACCGTACATATCAGTCAGATGGGATTGAATCTCTCGTACTGTCATCCCTCTTGAGTACAGTGAGATAATCTTGTCATCAAAACCTGTCCAGCGGGTTTGATGCTTAGGAATCAATTGAGGATCAAAGCTGCCTTCACGGTCACGAGGGATTTGAATGGGTAGTTCACCAAACTCGCCTTTAAGGGTCTTACGACTCTTGCCGTTGCGGGCATTGCCGCTACTATTGGTGACAGGTTCGTGCTTATCATGACCAAGGTGTTCAGTCATTTCAGCTTGTAAGGCACGTTCAATGAGGGCTTTGGTGAGTTGTTTGAGAAGACCGTTCTCACCGATGAGGTCTTCAGGCTTTTGATAATTCGATAGCAGGCTATCGATTAAATCGTTGGGTAAAGCTTTTTGTGTCGTCATTTTTATTCCATTTCTGAAAAACGCAGTTTCCTGAAAAGTGACGTTTACACAAAATTATTTACACCCTCCATCCAAGATAAAATTAGCGAAAGCGTACTGGATTCAAAAAAGTCTGGCTGCATAGCAATACTCCAATTAGTGACATGTTTTTAATTTTATAAAAATAGGTAATCGTTCATGCAAAACACAGTGTAAGTATAGCCAGATGGTACCAGAATGGAAAAGTGGGGTGTGGGGGTATGGTGTGGTTGTGTTTCTAAGGATTTAATTAGGTAGCACGATTCCAAAAATACTAAAAAATTAATGGGTACTAAAGCGGGTACCAAAATTATTTTGCATAAATTTAATACACATAATATATTGATTAATATATTTAATATTAAAATTAATTGGCGGAGAGAGCGAGATTCGAACTCGCGACAGGGATAACCCTGTGCCACCTTTCCAGGGTGGTGACTTAAACCACTCATCCATCTCTCCGTTTGGTGGCGGATTATAGCGCAAGTACGTCCGCTTATAAATTCATTTTCAGTTCGACCTAGGATGTCGTCTTGATGTAAAATACGATTTGGCGGGCCTCCCCGCATTGTAAAATAGCCAACCTGGTCAGGTCCGGAAGGAAGCAGCCACAACTATTAAGCAAGTGCCGGGGGTTTGGCTCGCCTCCTACTCTTTAACAAAAATTCATCTAGATCAAATAGCTATTTTTATTTGCAATGTTCAGCACATTTTTTATCCATTTTGTGACAAATTAAGCTAAAGTTAAGACCTTATTTATTAAGCTAGATAATTGATGAGTTACCAAGTTCTCGCGCGCAAATGGCGCCCCAAGTCATTTGACACTCTAATCGGCCAAGAGCACGTTGTACGCGCTTTGACCAATGCGCTTGAACAACAACGTTTGCATCATGCTTACCTACTAACTGGCACTCGCGGTGTTGGTAAAACTACAATAGCTCGCATCCTAGCAAAATCTCTCAATTGTGAAACTGGTATTACGGCACATCCCTGTGGCGTTTGTTCTACATGTCTAGATATCGACAAAGGTCGCTTCATTGATTTAATTGAAGTGGATGCGGCATCCAATACACAGGTCGACAACATGCGCGACCTGCTTGACAACGCTCAATATGCCCCTACTTCAGGCCGCTTCAAGGTGTATATCATCGACGAAGTGCACATGCTTAGCCGTAGCTCCTTTAACGCGATGCTTAAAACCCTTGAGGAACCTCCAGCTCACGTCAAATTCATTCTTGCAACAACAGACCCGCAAAAAATGCCGGTGACCGTACTTTCGCGTTGTTTACAGTTCAACTTACGTCAAATGGCAAGCACATCCATCACTGAGCATTGCCAATCCATATTAAAAACGGAGAACATTCCTTTTGAAGTTAAAGCGTTACAACTGATTGCTAAAGCTGCATCTGGCAGCATGCGTGACGCGCTTTCATTGCTTGATCAAGCAATTGCCTATGGCAGCCAAAGTGTAAAAGAAAATGAAGTGCGCGCTATGCTAGGTGCCATCGACCAAAGCTATTTGGTCGAACTATTAAAAGCATTGATAATAAATGATGGCGAAGCCTTAATGAGGCAAGCTAAATCGATGTCTGAGCGTAGCATTGCCTTTGATACAGCATTAGGTGATCTTGCGAATCTATTACATCAAATTGCGATAACGCAAGTTGTACCAAACAGCATTGCTATCGATTTACCAGAGCGGCCTACTTTGCTTGATTTAGCAAACCAACTTAGCGCTGAAAAAGTTCAACTTTACTATCAAATTGCTTTGCTCGGGCGCCGTGATATAGGACTAGCACCTGACGAGTATGCCGGCTTCACGATGTCATTACTTCGAATGTTGGCGTTTAACCAAAGCGACACTACAAAGCCTGCAATCAAAGCAAGTGAGCAGGTTTCAAATACCGCCTTAAATCATATACCATCACCATCAGCGAGTGCATCATTAAAAGCGGTTGAAATTGCAACTCAAATGACAACTATCGATGAGAGTAATCCGATATCATCTGCGCAAACAGTTTTTTCTGAACCAATAGCAGCTTGGCCAGTAATTGAAACCTCAAAAGCTAAAATTCAAGCTCCAAGCAATGCTGATTACAGCTTACCTAAAGAAACTGAAATCGTTAACAATGATGCAGTTAATGAACCCACTTCATTACATGAGGAAGTTATTGAGCAAAAACTAGAACCAACTATTGAAAAAAAATCTGAACAACACTCACTTCAATTCAATGGAAATTGGCGCAGCTTAGTTGATACATTAAAACTGGGCTTAGCAAGAACTTTGGCTCAAAACTGTGAATTAGAAAGCTTCGATGAAAATAATATCAACCTAACAGTGCCTGATTTACAAAGACACTTGCTAGACCCTAACTACCAAGAGAAGTTAAGCACGGCGATTAATCAGCATTTCGGCAGAAAAATTAAACTCAGCCTTAAAGTTGGTGGCACAGGCAACACACCGGCTAAGCAGATTTTTCAAGAAAAAGCTGCGGTGCAGTCCGAAGCTGAATCAGCGATTCATCAAGATGATTTTGTACAAGCTTTAATGAAAGATTTTGGGGCAAGTATTATCCCTTCATCTATCAAACCAATTTAACAAAAAATACAGGATATTATTTAATAAGGAAACAAATATGTTTAATAAAGGTGGCATGGGCAATCTAATGAAACAAGCCCAAATGATGCAAGAGAACATGAAACGTGCGCAAACTGAGCTCGCAAATGTAGAAGTCGAAGGTGTTGCAAGCAATGGCTTAGTAAAGGTGGTCATGACCTGCCGAAACGAAGTAAAGCGAGTCAGTATTGACGACAGCGTAATGGATGACAAAGAAACACTTGAAGACTTAGTACTTATTGCGATTAAAGACGCGGTCAGCAAAGCAGAAAAAGCTTCGGAAGCTCGCATGAGTGGTTTAATGCCTTCTGGTATGAAGCTTCCTTTCTAATAACCTGTAAAATCCACGTGCAAACTCCTGCAAGTTTAGACCAGCTTATTGAGGCCTTACGCTGCTTACCTGGCGTAGGACCTAAATCAGCAACACGCATGGCATATCACCTACTGCAGCGCGACCGAAAAGGGGCGAACAACCTAGCCTCGGCTTTAGATACAGCACTGCAGGTCGTTAGTCACTGTCAATTCTGTAATACCTTTAGCGAGCAACCTGTTTGCCCTATGTGTGCTTCTGGTTCACGTGATAGCAGTACGCTTTGCGTGGTTGAAATGCCAACTGACATGATGATGATGGAACAAACCCATGCTTATCAAGGCATGTACTTTGTACTAATGGGACGCCTATCACCATTAGACGGCATTGGCCCTAAAGAAATCCACTTGGAAAAACTACTAAAACGAGCGCAAGATGGCTTAGTGAAAGAAGTGATTCTTGCGACCAACTATACTGTTGAAGGTGAAGCCACGGCGCACTACGTAAGTGAACTGCTTAATAAACATGGTGTAAAAATAACACGCATTGCGCGTGGCATGCCGATGGGTGGCGAAATTGAGCATGTAGACGCGGGAACATTAGCACAAGCCATGCTGGAGCGTCGGAACGTCCTGTAAGGGCGCTTAGCAAAAAACAGACAGCAAAAAGGCCCGTTTTCACGAGCCTTCTTTGTTAATGCTTTTGCAGCCAAAAATACAGCTTAGAAGTGCTTGTAATGTTTTTTCAATTGCTTAATAACTTCCCATTGTGTTTTTAAGCCTTTTGGGAACTCAACATAATCACCCGCTTTAATTGTTACAGTTTCGCCACCTTGCGGAGTTACTGTAAATTCGCCTTCCAATACGTAAGCTTTTTCGGTCATACCAAAATCAAGTGGGAATTTAGATGGTGCGCAATCCCAGATGCTCCATGAAGAAACGCCCAACTCCTGCAATTTTTCTTGAGAAGGATTGTGGTCAATAATAATTTGGCTCATTTGTTATCCTAAATTTTAAACATTAAAAAAATAAAGCCGCAAACATAACATTTGCAGCTTTAGAGAATTCTTGGCGGAAGAGGTGAGATTCGAACTCACGGTGGGCGTGAACCCACGACAGTTTTCAAGACTGTAGCATTAAACCGCTCTGCCACTCTTCCGTCTTTATCAGTCGCTTAGATGCAACCAAGGGGCGCATTATAACACCGATTTTCAATCGTCCGCTATATCTGAATCAGGAAAAAGTACATCTGTGTATCCAAAATTCGTCAGATCTTGAATTCTCATAGGATATAAAATGCCATCCAAGTGATCGCATTCATGCTGCACGACACGTGCATGAAAGCCGCTAACAAGCCTATCAATAGGATGACCATACTGATCAAAACCGCTGTAATGCAATCGAGTATAACGAGGCACTAGGCCACGCATACCAGGCACAGACAAACAGCCCTCCCAACCATTCTCCATCGCCTCTCCAACAGGATTTAATACTGGGTTAATGAGGACGGTATAAGGTACTTGCTCGGCATCGGGGTAACGTGGATTACTTCCAACTCCAAATATCACTACACGTAAACTCACACCAATTTGTGGTGCAGCAATACCAGCACCATTCATTTGTTCCATAGTTTCATGCATGTCCTGAATCAGAGCATGTAATTCAGGAGTATCAAATTCAGTAACAAGGGCTGCCTTTGTAAATAACAAAGGATCTCCCATTCGCAAGACTGGCTTAACTGGCATACAAAGTTACCACCTGTTGAATAATGGCACGCACATGTGTCATCGTTTCATGAAGAATATTGCTCATATCCTCATATTTGATTTTATGTAGGCTATCTCCTCTTCCAGCCGCATGGTTTGCTATAGGGCAAATTGCGGCATAGCGCATTTCAAGCTCACGAGCCAAAGCAGCTTCTGGCATACCTGTCATGCCAACCATCGTTGCCCCATCTCGAGCAAAGCGGTTAATTTCAGCAGCTGTTTCTAATCTAGGACCTTGTGCTGCAGCATAAACTCCACCATCAATCAAATTCTCACCCAACAAACTTGCAGCTTTCAAGCACAATGCTCTCAAATACTGATCATAGGGCTCAGTAAAGTCAATATGCTTCACTTGCTTAAAGCCATTCTCACTCAACCCATCAAAATAAGTATTCTTGCGACTATGAGTATAATCAATCAACTGGTTGGGGATCGCAATAGTGCCAGGGCTTAATGCATCCATAATGCCACCTACAGTTGCAATCGCCACGATGTCTTTAACACCCTGTGCATGCAACGCCCATAAATTGGCTCGATAGTTAATCATATGCGGCGCAATAGTGTGTCCATTTCCATGCCTTGGTAAAAAAACCAGTGGCTTACCCGCAATTTCACCAAAACTTAAAGGCCCTGAAGGTTCGCCATAAGGTGTGCGAACAATCTGACGACGCTCAATCTGCAAATCAGTCAACACTTCTAAACCTGTGCCGCCAATTATTCCTAACATATATAACCTAACTCAATAAATGAACAGCTTTAATTGTAGCGCAAACCCTAGCGCTATTTATCAATTTTAGAGCCCCTCTTTTTATGGCATACTTGAAGCAAATGATGAATAAACAAGTCACTATAAAAGCAAGCCTCAAGCTATATCGCTCACACTACGAAAACTTTCCGGTCGCTTCAATTTTACTTCCCAAAAGATTTCGTGAACCGATTGCATTAATTTACGCTTTTGCACGTCAAGCAGATGATTTTGCTGATGAAGGTAATTTGTTGCCCGAACAACGAATAGCATTGTTAGCAGATTTCAAAGCAGAACTTGACCTTATCAAAAATAACTTTCAACCTAATACAGAGCTATTTATCGCTTTGCGAGCAGCAATAGAAAAGCATCAATTACCTATACAACCTTTTTACGACTTGCTGGACGCCTTTAGCCAAGATATCACAAAAATACGCTACCAAGACTTTGGAGAGCTAATGCTTTATTGCAGACGCTCCGCCAACCCTGTGGGCAGGTTAATGCTAAGCTTATATCGTGCAGATACCCCAAAAAATATTGGCATGGCAGATGCAATATGCACTGCTTTGCAGCTCATCAATTTTTTACAAGACATTGCTATCGACATCCAAAAAGACCGCATTTATTTACCGCAAGCCGACCTTGAGAAATACAAAGTTACCGAAGCACAAATCATTCATGGCGATACAAGTGGCACATGGGGTTTAATGATGGAATTTCAGATTAACCGTGCCCGCAAACTTTTACAGTCTGGAGCGCCACTTGGCTTAGCCCTGCCTGGTCGCATAGGCTTAGAAATGCGGATGATTATTGCGGGTGGCGAACGCATCTTAAAAAAACTGCACCAAGCACATGGCAATGTATTTGAGTTTAGACCAAAATTAGGCGTAAAAGATTGGCTTTATATCGCCTATCGCGCTTTAACTAAGCAATAAAACACTAATTTGAGATAGCCAAATGACACCAAAAGAATACTGCCAAGATAAAGCTGCTAAAAGTGGATCTAATTTTTATTACAGTTTTTTGTTTTTGCCAAAAGCCAAGCGAGAAGCGATAACAGCACTTTATGCATTTTGCCGTGAAGTGGACGATGTGGTGGATGAGTGCAAGGAAATTTCTATTGCTCGCATTAAGCTTGACTGGTGGCGCAATGAAATTCATGGACTTTACAAAGGAAAACCTCAACACCCAGTCAGTAAAGCATTAGCTGAAGTTATTCACACATACCATTTAGACCAAGAACATTTCATTGAGATTATTGACGGTATGGAAATGGACCTCAACCAAAACCGTTATGCGGACTTTAAGCAACTTCAGCTCTATTGTTACCGTGTCGCTAGCGTAGTAGGTTTGTTGTCAGCACAAATATTTGGCTTTAATAATCGCAAAACACTTAAATATGCTCACGACCTTGGCATGGCATTTCAACTCACCAATATCATTCGTGATGTAGGCGAAGATGCCCGTCGCAACCGTATTTACTTGCCTCAAGACGAACTCAAGAAATTTAGTGTCAAAGAGTCTGATATTCTACATGGGCATTTTTCTGAAAACTTACACAAGCTTTTAGACTTCCAAATTGAACGTGCTGAAAACTTCTATGACCGCGCTTTAAAATTGCTTCCACTTGAAGATAAAAAACAACAACGAACAGGCTTAATCATGACGGCCATTTACCGCACTCTACTTCGCGAAATCAAAGCTGGTGGCTCACAACAAGTACTTAACTCTCGTATCTCACTCACGCCTCTGAGAAAGCTATATTTAGCTTGGTCCACATGGATATTTCATTGAAAAAAGTAGCCGTTATTGGTGGTGGATTAGCGGGACTTAGCGTTGCCAGTTCACTTGCTGAAACGGGGACTGACGTGACTTTGTTTGAAGCAGCACCTCAACTAGGTGGGCGTGCACGTAGAGTGGTTTGGAAAAATCAGCGCCTAGATAACGGCCAGCACATTCTTTTAGGTGCATATCAGCAGACACTTAAATTAATGAATTCAGTTGGTATTGATGAAAAAAAAGCATTGATGAGATTGCCTGTCGCATTCATTATGCACAAATCTTTTAGCTTCCAATCTCATAACCTACCCGCCCCACTAAATTTATTGCTTGGTTTATTGATGGCAAAAGGTTTAATTTGGCATGAACGCTTTGCAGCCATTCGTTTCTTTGTATGGCTAAAAATCTCACACTTTAAGCTCAACAAAGACGAACCCTTAATAAATTTACTCAACAAAAAAAAACAGCCTACTAGGCTTATTAAATGGCTTTGGGAACCATTGTGCTTGGCTGCCCTCAACACCCCAATAGATAAGGCTAGCGCGCAAACTTATTTAAACGTTCTACGTGATAGTTTTAACCAAAGCAAAACCGACAGCGATCTACTTTTGCCAAGAGTGGATTTATCAGCGCTTCTTTGTGAACCGATTGCTGAACACATTAAGAAAAATGGCGGGAAAATAGCACTCAACACGGTTATAACCGATATTAAACAAACGGCGAATGGATTTGGGCTTAAGATAAACAGCAATGAAATAGTTGAGTTTAGTCATGTCGTCATTGCCACTTCTCCTCATCATCTCCAATCCATTACCTCACATCTTGATATCATCATAGACTCTGCGTTTGATTATCAGCCTATTTATACCATTTATATTCAATATCCAAGCCACATTAAACTAAACAACGTGATGACAGGGTTTACTCAAGGCATTTCACAATGGGTATTTGATCGTGGTCAGATTTGCAATCAAGATGGCTTAATCGCCGTCATTATCAGCGCCAAAGGTATTCATCAGACACTTTCGCAAAAAGCTTTAGCAGATGCTGTCATTCATGAGCTTAAGGCTGCCTTCCCTTATTTACCAAGCCCTCAATGGCATAAAGTCATTGCTGAAAAACGCGCCACTTTTTCTTGCACCTCAGGCTTAAAACGTCCCAATCAAGTTACTCATACTGCAAATGTCTATCTTGCAGGCGACTATACTGAGGGTGACTATCCAGCCACCATAGAAGGCGCTATTCGTAGCGGGCTATCAGCCGCCCAATTAGTCCTGCAATCGTGAGACAATTTCAACAAATTTTGATATCAGCTATTGAATGTGCATTATGAAAAACTACCAAGCTCCTCCTAAGCATCTTAAAGACCGTGTAATTATTGTCACAGGCGCAGGCCAAGGTATTGGCCAGGCCGCTGCCATTGCATTTGCAAAACAAGGCGCAACCGTGATTTTAGTTGGGAGAACACAAGCTAAGTTAGAAAATACCTACGACGCCATTCTAGCGCAAAGCTTAGCTGAAGCATTGATTTTCCCCATGGATTTAAACAGAGCTTCAGAGGATGACTTTAAAGCCATGGCCGAAGGTATCTACCAGCAATTAGGTCGTTTAGATGGCATTTTGCATAATGCGACCGATTTTAATAATTTAAGTCCGCTAGAAATTCAAACTGCAGAACAGTTTGATGAAATGTTCCGTGTGAATACTATTGCACCATTCGCACTCACTAAAGCATGTTTACCACTACTAGCCCGCGCAGCGCACGCTTCGGTAATTTTTTCATCAAACAGTTCTTCGCAGACTCCAAAGGCTTATTGGGGTAGTCACGCCATCAGCAAAGCTGCGACAGACTTCATGATGAAGATGTGGACGCAAGAATTAGAAAATCGTCCTCAAATTCGCCTTAACAGTATTATTCCGGGCGCATTGCAAAGTCCACAACGCAAAAAAACACACCCTGGAGAACTGCATAGTTCCCTTCCGACAATAGAAAGTGCTATGCCACTGTATTTGTATTTAATGGGGGACGACAGTGTTGGGGTAACAGGTGAAGTACTTAATTGCTAAATCTAGAGTTCTAATTTAAAGTTCTCTAACTATATTCAGTGCTTGCTCTAAACGATCAACACAAAACACCTGCATGCCTTTGATAGGCTGTTTAGGTGAATTCGCTTTGGGCACGATGGCATGGGTGAATCCTAACTTGGCAGCTTCCTTTAATCGCTCTTGCCCACGTTGCACGGGGCGTACCTCTCCAGCCAAACCAACCTCACCAAATACAATCAGTTTATTATTCAACGCTTTGTTTTTTAATGAAGAAACGATAGATAAAAGCACAGCCAAATCGACCGCTGGCTCACTAATTTTTACTCCACCAACTGCGTTCACAAACACGTCTTGATCAAAACAAGCGACCCCTGCATGCCTATGCAAGACCGCCAATAACATTGCCAAACGGTTTTGTTCTAGACCTACACTCAATCGTTTAGGGTTGGGTGCATGTGCTTCATCAACTAATGCCTGCACTTCTACCAATAAAGGACGAGTCCCCTCTTGCGTAACGGTAATGCAGGAGCCAGGAACTTCTTCAGCATGGTGTGAAAGAAACAATGCGGACGGATTACTGACTTCACGCAAACCTTTTTCAGTCATTGCGAATACACCAAGCTCATTAACAGCCCCAAAGCGGTTTTTGAAAGCACGAATCAATCTGAAGCTTGAATTAGGATCACCCTCAAAATAAAGCACAGTATCGACAATATGCTCAAGCACACGAGGACCTGCCAAAGAGCCCTCTTTAGTCACATGACCAACCAATATCACACTGATACCAAGCTGTTTGGCTGCTCGCGTTAGCTGCGCTGAGCATTCCCGTACTTGCGCCACTGAGCCAGGCGCTGACTGCAATGCTTCTGAATAGACTGTTTGAATAGAGTCAATGACTGCAACATTTGGCTTGTGAACCTGTAAAGTTGCTACAATCTTTTCAAGATTAATTTCAGCCAATAAGTCTAAAGGGGAAGCATCTAGGCCTAAGCGCTTAGCACGCATAGCGATTTGCTGTGCAGACTCCTCCCCACTGACATAAAGCGTTTTGCTTTTATTGCCTAAATGACAAAGCGTTTGGAGCAATAATGTAGATTTGCCAATACCTGGATCGCCACCAATAAGCACTACGCCACCAGGTACAAGACCACCGCCTAATACACGGTCAAACTCTGCTATGCCTGTGGCTTGGCGCGGAGAATCAGCTGCCTCAACCTCTTGCAGTCTTTGAATGCTACTAGCAGCTGCTAAAGGAGCGAAACGACTTGAGCCAGAAGATTCAGCGATTGATTCGACAAGCGTATTCCAAGCCATACAGCTTGGACATTGGCCTTGCCACTTAGAGGATTGACCACCACACTCGCTACAGCTATAAAAGGTTTTTGCTTTAGCCATTAAGCTTCTGCCAAAAGTTTAACGCGAGGTGCAATGGCACAAAGCAATTCATAGCTAATCGTACCCGCAGCCTTGGCTACCTCATCCACTGAAACTTGTTTACCCCACATCTCAACGGCGGTGCCAATGTCAGCTTCTGTAATAGTTGATATGTCAACGAACAACATATCCATAGAAACGCGACCTAAAATTTGTGTAAGCCTACCTGCCACAGCAATTGGAGTGCCATTTGGCGCATGTCGTGGATAACCATCGGCATAGCCGCATGCGACAATCCCTATACGTGTTTTCTTAGTGGCTGTAAAAAGATGACCATAACCGACACTTTCACCAGCTTCTAGCGTCTGTACAGCAATAATTTCGCTAGTAAATTGCATCACTGGTTTTAAATGAAGTTCAGCAGCAGATTGTTCTGCAATCGGCGATGTTCCATAAAGCATAATTCCTGCACGCACCCATTCAGAATGGACTTCAGGGAAACGTAACAAAGCAGCTGAATTAGCCTGTGAGGAAGGATGATGGTTTGTTTCGGTTAACTGCTTAAAGACTGCAAATGGTTTTGCGATACCTAGCGACCCATCTGCATTAGCAAAATGTTCCATCAACGTGATTTCTGCGACATTTTTACAGCCTTTAAGTCTTGCTAATGCCGACTCAAAATCATGTGGCTTAAACCCTAGGCGATTCATGCCCGTGTTAATTTTAAGATGGATGGCAACAGGTACAGCGAGTGTTACTCTTTCAAGCATTTCGACTTGCTTGAAAGAGTGCACAACAATACTAATAGCGTGCTCAGAAATGCTAGGCAGTTCATCCTCAGAAAAAAAGCCTTCCAGCATCAAAATGGTTTGCTTGTAACCTGCCACTCTCAAAGCTAAGGCCTCGTCCAAACCAAGGATTGCAAAACCATCAGCAGCTTTTAATCCTTTAGCTGAATTAAGCAAGCCATGCCCATAGCCATTAGCTTTTACCACTGCCATTAGTTTAGACTTCGGCGCCAATGATTTAGCAACGGCTAAGTTGTGTGCTAGAGCACTAAGACTAATGGTAGCTTGTATTGGACGCATAACAGTGATTAGTAATGTTCACCCATATGTGCATTACCAGATGAAAAATTCTCAAAGCGAGTATGTTGACCCAAGAAGGTCAATCGAACCCGACCAATCGGGCCGTTACGCTGTTTAGCAATAATAATCTCCGCCGTGCCTTTATCTTCAGAGTCTGGGTTATAAACCTCGTCACGGTAGATAAATAAAATTAAGTCGGCATCTTGCTCAATCGCACCGGACTCACGTAAGTCAGACATGACAGGACGCTTATCAGGACGTTGCTCCACACTACGATTTAACTGCGACAGGGCTACTACTGGCACATCAAGCTCTTTAGCAAGCGATTTTAGCGAGCGTGAAATTTCAGAAATCTCAGTCGCTCGGTTTTCGCTGGCACGACCAGAGTTTCCTGCCATCAATTGAAGATAATCGACCACGATCAAGCCTAAGCCGCCTGTTTGTCTATGTAAACGGCGAGCACGCGCGCGAACGTCGAATGAGCTCAAACCGGCTCCTTCATCAATAAAGATAGGTGCATCATTAAGCTTACCAAGTGCAGTTGTTAGACGTGCCCAATCTTCATCTTCCAAATTACCATTACGCATGCGATGTTGGTCTAAACGCCCTACTGAACCAATCATACGAGTAGCCAACTGCGTCGCGCCCATTTCCATAGAGAACACAGCAACTGCTTTTTTACTATCTAGCGCGACATTTTCAGCAATATTGAGTGAGAATGCAGTTTTACCCATAGAAGGACGACCCGCAACGATAATCAAATCACCAGGCTGGAAGCCTGATGTTCGCTCATCCAAGTCGTCAAATCCTGTTGGAATGCCTGTCACACTCCCTTGGTTTTCACGTTGATATAGATAATCAATACGGTCTGCCACTTGCGGGAGCAAAGTCTGAATATTCACAAAACCTTGTGAGCCGCGATTACCACTTTCTGCAATTTGGAAAATCTTTGCTTCTGCCTCATCTAGAAGTTGCTGAGCATCACGCCCTTGAGGGTTATAAGCGCTTTCAGCAATACCGGAACCCACTTCCACCAACTTCCGCATAATCGAGCGATCACGCACGATTTCAGCATAACGGCGAATATTTGCAGCGGTTGGGGTGTTTTGCGCCAACGCCCCAAGATAAGCGATACCGCCAACACTAGATAGTTCAGCAGAGTTCTCTAACGATTCAGCCACTGTCACAATATCGGCAGGACGATTTTGCTCAATCAGTTTTGCAATGTGAACATAAATTAAACGGTGGTCGTGACGATAGAAATCAGCTTGATTAAGAATATCTGCAATTCTATCAAGCGCCTCATTCTCAAGCAGCAAACCTCCGAGCACCGACTGCTCTGCTTCTACCGAGTTAGGGGGGAGTTTTAAGGATTCTAATGAGTCTTCAGCCATGTCAGCATTATAAACTTAAAACATATATGGATAATTGTTAACGGTGGGAATGTTTTCATCTAAACGACAAAAAATTACAAAAACACAAACTAATAAAAAAGGCTACCGAAGTAGCCTCTTTAGTTTAAGCAGTTAGCTTAATTTATTGCTTACGCTTCACCCAAAACTGACACAGTGATATCAACTACTACATCATGGTGCAATGCAATGCTTACAGGATGGTCACCAACAGCCTTTAATGGGCCATTTGGTAAACGAACTTCTGATTTAGCCACTTCAAAGCCAGCAGTAGTCAATGCTTCAGCGATGTCGCCGTTACCAACTGAACCGAATAGACGGCCGTCAACACCTGCTTTTTGTGTTACTTGTAGCAAGTAACCAGCAAGTTTTTCACCACGTTTAGCAGCCGCAGCCAATAAGTCAGCTTGTTGTTTTTCAAGAATTGCGCGACGCTCAGCAAATTCAGCTTTGTTAGCTTCAGTTGCACGTTTAGCTTTACCTTGTGGGATTAAGAAGTTACGACCGTAACCATCTTTTACTTTAACGATATCTCCAAGGTTGCCCAAGTTCACTACTTTTTCTAATAAGATAATTTGCATGGTTTTCCCCTTAGTGCTTATCAGTATATGGCAACAAAGCTAGGAAACGCGCGCGTTTCACAGCTGATGTCAACTGACGTTGGTATTTTGCTTTTGTACCAGTAATACGTGCAGGAATAATCTTGCCGTTTTCTGTAATGAAATCTTTCAATAGATCTACGTCTTTGTAATCTACTTCTTTAATGCCCTCTGCTGAAAAACGGCAGTAGCGGCGGCGTTTGAACATATCACGTGCCATGTTAGTAATCCTTTAAATATTTATCTAGATTTTATCTAATGTATTAATGTGCATTACCAGTTGTGTGCTTTTTAGGCTGCGTTTAGCTAGAAAACCAGAGGCTTTTACAAACTCTCCAACTTTAATGCTTTGTGAGTTTTCTGCTAATGGTCCTATGACCATCGCATTTACATCACATTCAACCCTACGTTGCATTCCCGCTTCAACTTGCTCAGAGAGATGCCGCAAAACAAAACTCAACAACGGTATTCCTGCTGGTGTGTAGCGAAGCGTATCTATTTGAACAACTTCACCATCAATGACTAATAAATTAGCCCCCAGCGTTGTGCGACTCACTTAAACAGCGGCTGCCTCAGCAGCTGGTGCAGCTTCATCTTTACCCAATACTGATTTAGATTTCTCTTCTTTCATCATTGGGGATGGAGCAACAACAGCACTATCAGTCGCCATTGTTAGGTGGCGCAACACAGCATCATTAAATTTGAACGCATGTTCAAGTTCGTCTAAAACAAATTGATTACATTCAATGTTCATGAGCACGTAATGCGCTTTGTGAATTTTTTGGATTGGGTAAGCCATTTGACGACGACCCCAGTCTTCAAGACGGTGCATAGCGCCGCCATTTGAAGTCACGAGTGCGCGATAACGTTCGATCATCGCAGGCACTTGCTCGCTTTGGTCCGGATGGACGATAAATACTACTTCATAATGCCGCATGTAAACTCCTTTTGGATTTAAAGGCTCCTGCACAGCGAAACAGTGAGCCAAGGTGGAAAGGTCGCGATTATATAGAAAACCTAGCGCAAATGCTAGTTCCTTTTGAATTCAATCGCTAACGCATACATTAGCGCTAACTTGATGATATGACTTCTACTCCAAACTGTGGGTTAGATTGATGGGTCATAGGTGATTTTATTTTAATAAACTCATCCTTACCTACAAGCCAAGTTCTAAAAGATTTACCAGCTGTATATTCAGCAAAATAGGGATCAACAAAGTTTCTCATCAACAAGTCCTTAACATCGACTGTTTCAGCATTACTCATAGGCATCGACTTAATAACAATTAGATGCGCCGCATCAAGCTTGGCTGCTAACCAAGCAGCTATACTATCCGAAGTTAAACTCCAACTCTGAGGCAAATCCATGTCAGCCAACACCATAGGCGAGGGTTTCCAAACAATAGCGCGATGCTGCCACCCATACTCTGCAATTTCTAGCTCACTGGATGCGATGGCTAAATTAGCATTTATGCCTGTCATCAACATTGCATATTGATCCATCGCCACCACTGCCATTTGATGAGCAGTTGCATCATCCATACCTGTTTTAGCTTGCGCATCTCTCACAGCATCTGCAAAAACACCACCACCGGGCACAATGACAATTTTGCCATCCCCAAATTGGACAAGGGCGTCTAGCCATCCATCCAACGCTTGCGTCCCCATCAAACTGCCACCTATTTTCACCACCCACATCAGGATTTAATTGCTTTCAAACTAACATCACCACCAAAGCGGGCAATTAATGCCAGCATAGATGAGGCTTTGTCGAGCGTTTCCCGATACTCCTTTACCAACTCAGAATCTGCCACCAGCCCACCACCCGCATAAAAGCGAATTTCATCATGAGAATAAACAGCCGTCCGAATCGCAATATTGGTATCCATATTGCCATCAAAGCCAATATAACCAATTGCCCCGCAATAAAGCCCACGACTATTAGGTTCTAACTCTTCAATAATCTCCATAGCACGCAATTTAGGTGCCCCAGTAATAGATCCTCCTGGAAAACAAGCTCGTAGCAAATCAATCGATGTTTTGTCTGCCGCCAATTTGCCTGTCACTGTACTGACTAAGTGGTGAACGTTCGCAAAGCTTTCCAAGGCAAACAACTTGTCCGCATGCACACTGCCCGTCTCACAGACTTTACTAATGTCGTTACGCAGCAAATCTACAATCATTAAGTTTTCAGCACGGTCTTTAGGACTACTTTGCAAATCATTGGCGTTGCTAGCGTCCTTGTCTGCATTATCTGAACGAGGCCTTGTGCCTTTAATCGGGCGAGTTTCAACATGCCTGCCGCGTACTTGCAAAAACCTTTCTGGCGAAGCTGATAGCACTTGCAATGACGACTTACCATCGTGCAAATTCAGATAATTCATAAAAGGCGCAGGACTGATATCACGCAAAGCAAGATATGCAGACCAAGGATCGCCTGAAGCTTGCGCAGAAAAACGCTGCGCCAAGTTCACTTGGTAACAATCGCCCTCGTGGATGTATTGCTTAATTCGATTAAATGCTGCGTTATATTGAGCTTGGCTCATATTAGACTGCAATTCAGAGTTGATTTTGAAATCAGCTTGGGGCGTTGGCTTCAAAGGCTCATCCAATAAAGCGCAAAGGCTAGCCCAATCATGCGCGGTTTTTGAATGCTTGCAGTGAGAAACCAAATAAGCGCGTTGCGATTGATGATCAAACACCACCGCCCAATCATAAATACCCACCATCATTTGTGGCATATTTTCAGCATCTAGTGCTACTGATGGCAAATGCTCAACTCGGCGAGCTAAGTCGTAAGAAAAAAAGCCAATAGCGCCGCCCTCAAAAGGCAACACTGTCTTTGTAGATTGGTATGGCGCAAGCGTCTTTTTTAAGAGTTCAAATGGGTCGCTTGAGCTTGAACTTTCACCATCGGAATCCGCAATCACCGTCTGCTGACCATTGGTCACTATGCGCATAAAAGGCTTTGCCGCCATGATGTCGTAACGGCCAAACTGACTCGTCGGCTGCCCACTATCCAAAAACACCGCCCAAGGCCAATCTGCAATTTTTGCAAAAAGTTCAGCACTGTTAGTTTGATATGGAATTTCGTGTTTTAACATTCAACACCTAGAGACAAACTTGCAACGGCCACTGCTGGTAAACAAATGCTTGCCCAACGTGTCGCTGATTTCGACGTATTCAGTAAACTCTCCACATCCAAATAAGATCTATTCATTTTATTTGCCAACGCTTGCACCAAGAAACGCCCTGCTCCAGCACCCAGCAAAGGCATATCTTGATTTGTATCAACAAAACAAATTAAGGCTTCTTGCAAGCGCATAAGCTGTGCTTTTCTAAATTCAAATGCCAATGTTTTCCATGCACCAATCTCTTCATCTTCAACATCACGCCCTATCATTCTCGCTAGGCGTCGCGCACTTTCGAGCTCGGTTTTGCCTGCACCATCGGCAGTCTCTAACATATCATCCTCATCTATTAACTCACCTGTTAATCGATATATATCTGCTGTTGTTGCAAAATGCTCTGCAGCGACATTCACCAAATGACCATTGAAGCTCACCTTTTGACACAACGCCATTAATGGCGTTCGCACCACTCCAGCATAAACCAATTCATCAAAGCGCATACGCTCCGCATCATTAAAACCCTGCGAGGCCACCAAACCATCCTTAATTAAAATTAAATCTGAAGTTGTGCTTCCAACATCAAGCAAAACAGCTTTTTTTATGGACTTGGCAATCAAACTAGCGCTCGCATGCCAATTGGCTGAAGCAATACAATCTGCCCACATAGGCACTTGCGAGCCATCCACAAGCCCTTGCCTAGCAGAATAGAACCGAACATCGCCTTTTAAGTGCTCAGCCATGAATTGAGCGATTTGCAAAACACCCGTGCGTCGATTAGGGAAAATATCCACCAATTCGCCAGTCATCGTTACAGCGTGTCGTTGTGGGATACTTTCTAACAATTCAAGCACTTCTGCCAAAGCGCGCTTAAGCTCGGCCATGCCGCGCCATAAAGGACAAGCCACCTGATGCACATCAAGCACCTCTCCTGTTGCCGAGACAAGGGCAGCCTTTAAGTGCGCTCCGCCAACATCCCAGCCAATCGTGGCTTCTGATTTAATCTGCGAGGGCTGCGGCATTAAGGGAAATTTCAACCTTGTGGTGTGTAATGACAGGCATTGTGAACGGCTTATTATAGAACAAGTCGAGTAGCATCTGTGCTGGATTGCAGCCACAAGCTTGATGCAATGCAATATAGGATGTTGTCAGACGAGGATTTATCTCCAACACAAAATATTCGCCCTGATACACAATTAAATCCACGCCAACATAACCTGCTAAACCAGGCATGGCTTGAGCGATTTTTTGAGCAATCGTATTGAAAGCTTCTCGATGCTCGTGCATGCCATTGATCAATCCACCGTTATATGTCAAGCGTTGGCCTTCAATCTGAATATGTTGAGAATTACAACTCAAGAGATAGGCGCTGCCGTTTTTGCAAAGCATACTGAAGCTAGCCGCATCCCCTTTTTGATAAGGCTGAACAACGTGCGTATATTCTCGGCCTCTTAACCAAACGCGCAAAGACTGCGCATCTTCAACAACAGCCATATCGTCACAACCAGCACCATCTCTAGGTTTAGCAACGTAAGTACCCTCCATATTTAATGGCAAGGCGTTAGCAAGATATGTTTCTAATGTTGGCGTGTGATGTGAGATGAAGGATTGGTAAGTTAGCCATTTATCACCGGCTAACTTAATAGTAGAAGCCGCACTCCCTAAAACAAACTTGTTCAAGCGCTCAGCTATCTGCGTAAGCTTTTCGAGCACGCCACCTGTTTCGGGTGCAATGAGCAAAACTGCATCAGATACCCTAATACACTGATCCCAAATAGCCCAAACATCTTGTGTTATATCGACCATAAGGACTTGCTGCGCACCAATTGGCGAAGCTAGCCGTTGGTCACAGGTCGTTAATATTTCAATATCGGGAATTTCAGCAAAATCACGCAAAGCGGCATCCCGCATCATCACACCCTCAACCAATAAGGACGGGGGCAAAGGCTCACGGTATAATCCACCACCCGTGATAAATTCGCAGATAAAAATTTTCAAATGATCATTATTCCTGTGCTTGATTTAATGAATGGCGAAGTAGTCCATGCCCAGCATGGAAATCGACACGAATACTTACCCATCAAATCCGTACTAACTGACACTAGCGAGCCGCTGGCAGTCGTTCAAGCTTTACTTGCATTATACGCATTCAAACAGCTCTATATTGCCGATATCAATGCGATACAAAAGACTGGCGATCACAAAAACGCAATACTCAAAATAACGAATAGCTTTCCAAACCTCGAAATCTGGCTAGACGCAGGATTTGATAGAGAAGCATCAATATCCAACTATCAATCTCGCAACATTAAGCCCGTGCTAGGCTCAGAGTGCTTGACTAGCATAGTCCAATATCAAACATTATCAACGGCATCCGAACGCAGAGCCATACTCTCTTTAGATTACAAAGACGATCACTTACAAGGTACTCAAGACCTCTTAAGCAATACAAGCTTATGGCCTAATGATGTAATTGTAATGACGCTGAACAAAGTTGGCAGCAATGCAGGGCCTGACTTAGCAAAACTCGCATTCATCAAAATGCAAACTAAGCATTCAAAAATTTATGCGGCTGGCGGTGTTCGAAATAGTACGGATTTAGAAGCACTCAAAGCCAGCAACATCAGCGGTGCACTAGTAGCAAGCGCACTGCATAATGGCGCCCTCAGCCAACAACAAATCAAGCTACTGCTAGACTAAACGCCCGGGCATTAAAAAGCCCGCAACAAAGCGGGCCTTTGATATTGCAGCATTTAAGCCTTAAAAAGGCTTAAATAATTCACGCTTACTCTAAGTTAGCGTGAATTGCGCGCATGCCTTCTTCAGTTAAACCTTTAGCATGAATCAACTCAGAAATTGCAGCTTCCAAGAAAATCAACGTTGAAAGTTCGAACTGTGAACCCATCGGCATGCCCTTGGTGAGTGGGAAGCTATCATCTTGACCAATT
>Ga0364886_10119_pt1 | contig 49542 bp, 41 predicted proteins | sample ExccelJu500001D3_4_FD_206926 | JGI IMG/M metagenome (GOLD analysis project Ga0364886, IMG submission 206926) | Enriched cells from Trout Bog Lake Hypolimnion, Wisconsin, USA - BchlTB.July23.5000.01.D3 | ecosystem: Environmental > Aquatic > Freshwater > Lake > Hypolimnion/Profundal zone | place... | reverse complement strand
ATAATAAATTAGAAAACGCAAAATTGCTTGCCCGAATAAACAAACAATTCAGTGATATTGAAGCCCATACTTATCCAACTGAATATTTCCTGAAAGGCGATCCATTTATAAATCAGGTGATGCAAACCGGAATAGTAATAAATTAATGCTCATTTTAATCCGGAGTATTATAAATACTATTCTGATGGTATTTACCATTCTTTGAAAATTTTATTATCCACTACCCAATGCTATACATCATCCAATAAAACATACCCTTTCAATGAATAAAATTCCCTTTCTCCACCCATTCAATAGATTTACTCTTTATATATATAATCAATATCTGTTACTTTTGCCGCCATGAGCAACGAAACAAGTTATCCAAAAGACAAAATCAATATTCTCTTCTTAGAGAATATCAGCGAAAAGGCAGTACAGCTTTTCCGTCAGAATGGCTATACTAACGTAGAGAAATTAGGAGGCGCTTTAAGCGAAAGTGAACTGATAGAAAAAATAAAAGATGTACATCTTTTAGGTATCCGTTCCAAAACCACCATTACTCCTGCTGTGCTGGAAGCTGCCAAAAAACTGCAGGCCATAGGCTGTTTTTGTATAGGCGTAAATCAGGTAAATCTGAAAGCTGCTACCCGTAGTGGTGTAACGGTTTTTAATGCACCTTACAGCAATACAAGAAGCGTAGCCGAACTGGTAGTAGGTGCTTCCATCATGCTGATCCGAAAAATATTAGATAAAAACAATGCAGCCCATAAAGGCATTTGGCAAAAAGAAGCCAAAGGCAGTTTTGAATTGCGTGGCAAAACAATTGGCCTGGTGGGTTATGGCAATATAGGTTCGCAGGTAAGTGTACTGGCCGAAGCTTTTGGAATGAAAGTAAGGTACTACGATATAGAATCGAAACTACCATTGGGCAATGCTGCCGCTTATGATAGTCTGGAAGAACTGGTGAGTAAAAGCGACATCATTTCGCTGCATGTTCCGGATACCAATAAAACCAAGAACATGGTAAATGATGAATTGCTGGCACAATTCAAAAAGGGTTCTATCCTCATCAATTATGCCCGTGGTGAAGTGGTGGATATAGATGCCCTGGCTAAATATTTATCCAATGGCCACTTATCAGGAGCTGCTGTAGATGTGTTCCCATGGGAACCTGAAAAGAATGGCGATAAGTTTACCTCTCCATTGCAGGGACTGAACAATGTATTGCTTACACCACACATTGGAGGCTCTACCGAAGAGGCTCAGATGAATATAGGAGAAGACGTGAGCAATAAACTGTTCAACTTCCTGGAGTCCGGCATTACCAATGGTTCACATACTGTACCGGGTATTGCTTTGCCACCTATAGAAGGCACTCATAGAATTCTGCATATACACAAGAATGTACCTGGAGTATTGAGTAGTATCAATACTTTGATGTCGAACAATCATATCAATATCTCAGGACAATATCTGAAGACCAATGAAGAAATTGGTTATGTGGTACTGGATGTGGATTCTGAAATATCGGAGATTGCACTGGAACTATTACGCAATGTAAAAGAGACAATTAAAGTAAGGGTACTTTATTAATTAAAGCATCCTTTTATATACTGCTGCATGAAGCAATACGATATTATTCTGACGGTTACAAATGATTTGAATTATGATCAAAGGATGCAACGTATCTGCACTTCATTAAGCAAAGCAGGTTACCACATTTTGCTGGTAGGCAGAAAGATGCCCGATTCATTGCCGTTGAAAGAACAGTCTTTTAAACAGAAGCGTTTATTCTGTTTCTTTCATAAAGGATTCGCCTTTTATGCCGAGTATAATATCCGTCTGTTTCTGTTCCTCTTTGTCAATCCCTGCAGGGCATACTATGCAGTGGACCTGGATACTATATTACCCAACCTGCTGGCATCTTCCTTATTCAAAAAGAAGAGACTGTATGATGCGCATGAGTTGTTTACCGAACAGAAAGAAATAGTTACCCGTCCCAATGTTCATCGTTTCTGGCTATGGGTGGAAAGAACTGCCGTACCTAAGTTTCAGTATGGTTATACGGTAAATCATTTTATTCAGGAAGAGTTTGAAAGAAGATATGGAGTGCAATATGGCATCATCCGCAATCTTCCTTTCAGAAAGAATTATCCTGTCAGTGTTCTGGATGAAGCACCCTTTATTTTATATCAAGGTGCTGTAAATGAAGGCCGTAGTTTCGAGACCTTGATACCTGCCATGAAATGGGTGAATGCTAAGCTTTTAATAATCGGCAATGGCAATATGTATGAAGAAGTAAAACAACTGATTGCATACAACAAGCTGGAAGATAAAATAGAGATGAGGGGGTATGTGGCTCCGGAAGAACTTAGAACCATTACTCCAAAAGCTAAGTTTGGATTAACGCTGTTTGAATCAACAGGACTCAATCAATATTATTCCTTAAGCAATCGTTTCTTCGATTATATAATGGCCGGCATACCACAGGTTTGTGTTAACTATCCCGAGTATAAAAGAATAAACGACGAACACCCCGTTGCGCTGATGGTGGACGATGTACAGGTAGAAACCTTATCTTCCGCCATGAATAACTTACTGAGTAATACCAATTTATATCATTCCTTACAGCAGAATACCATTGCTGCCAAAGAAGTATTGAACTGGGAAAACGAAGAAATTAAACTGATAGCATATTGGAAAAACATCTTCAAATAATTGCACTCACCATCCCCTTTCCGGTTGATTACGGAGGGGTGTATGATTTATTTTACAAGTTAGTGGCTCTGCATAACGAAGGTGTTCAGATACATTTACATTGCTTTGAATATGGCGACAGAAAACAGCAGGAAGAACTGAATAAATACTGTGCAAGCGTACACTATTATCCTAGGAAATCTTTTATCAGTTCGCTCTTCTCCGGCCTTCCTTATATAGTATCTTCAAGAGCCGACAACAATCTTATTCAGTACCTGTTGCAGAACAATCATCCTCTTTTGATGGAAGGAGTGCATTGCGCTTACCCATTACTGGATGAAAGATTTACTAACCGTAAAAAGATACTCCGTCTGCATAATGTGGAGTATGAATATTATAAAGATTTATCACTGGCAACAACTTCATTCTGGAAGAAATTATTCTTCAAAAGAGAACAAAGATTACTGTATAATTTTGAGAAGACTATAGCAAATAAAGCAGATTCTATACTGGCAGTTACACAGAAAGATGTTATTACTTATCAAAAGGAATTCGGAGCAAAGAACATTCGTTTCATGCCATTATTTTTACCCACCGACTGGACAGTAAATTGTTTGAAAGGAAGAGGTAACTACTGCTTATATCAGGGAGACCTTAGTGTTATATCGAACGAGAAAGCTGCTTTATGGTTAATAGAAGAAGTGTTTGCCGGCACTAAATACAAACTGATTATAGCTGGCAAGAATCCTTCCCTGAAGTTATTTAAAGCAGCCGCTAAACGACTGAATGTACTGGTAATGGCCAACCCTGAAAAGGAACAGATGCAGGACTTTATAAAACAGGCACATATTCATATTCTTCCTTCTTATAGCAATACGGGAATTAAACTAAAATTGCTGAATGCTTTGTACAACGGAAGGATTTGTCTGGTGAATGATTTAACAGCAGGAGGAAGTGGTGTAGAACAACTCTGTCATTTCTTTGAAGATGCAGCCTCCTGCAAACAAAAGATAAAAGAACTGCTGGAAACAGAATTCACCCAAGCAGATATTGACAACAGAAAAGCCTTGCTGTCACATGCTTTCAACAATAAAGAAAACGCTAAAGATTTTATTCAAAAAGAACTTTGTTAGTTTCGCAGCAATAAGAACTATCATCGCTTCATCATCAGCATACCATTATTACCATCATGCAAGTATATTTCAAAACATATCAGTTACCGTTTCAGTATCCTTTCACCATATCGCAGGGGCGTACTAAAACACATCAGCCAACACTGATAGTAGCCTTGCAGGTGGGTAAATGGATAGGATATGGCGAGTCGCCTGCCATAACTTACTATAATGTAACAGTGGAAGAAATGGTGGCTACCCTGGAACAATATAAACCCATGATAGAAAAGTATGCCTTTACCGAGCCCGAAAGGTTCTGGCATTTCTTGCATCATTTATTGCCCAATAATCACTTCTTGGTGAATGCCCTCGACATGGCTGGATGGGATCTATTCGGCAAAATGCATCAGAAACCTTTATATGAATTGTGGGATACCTCCTTCTCCGGCAAGGAGCCTCTTACAGATTATACCTTAGGAATCGACAATCCCGAAAAGATGCTGGAGAAGATGACTGCAAGACCTCATCCTGTTTATAAAATAAAGGTTGATAACAACGATCCTTTAACCACACTTCGTTACTTAAGGGAACATACCAATGTCCCATTCCGTTTGGATGCAAACGAAGGATTCACTTATCAGCAATTCAAAGAAATCCTACCCGAATTAACTACTTTAAACATTGAATTCATAGAACAACCCTTGCCTAAAGGCAACTGGGATGAAATGAAACTATTATACACCGAAAGTCCCATTCCTTTAATAGCCGATGAAAGTTGTGTAACCGAAAAAGACGTAGCAAAATGTGCAGGACACTTTCATGGAATCAATATCAAACTCACCAAGTGCAGTGGTATCACGCCTGCTCTTAGAATGATAAAACAGGCAAGGGAACTTGGCTTGAAACTAATGATGGGCAGCATGAATGAAAGCACTGTAGGCAGTGCAGCCATAGGCAATTTCCTGCCTCAGTTGGATTATGTAGACATGGATGGCCCACTCCTTTTATCCGAAGACATTGCCAAAGGACTAACTTATGATATTGGAAGGATTACGCTAAGTGGCAAGTATGGTTTGGGAATACAAATGACCAATTAGATACAGATGATGGATAACGAAAAGAACTTTTCCATTATCCATCCTCAACCCTCCATTATTAACCCCTACTTATTCTTAAACGCCTTCAAAGTTTCCCTAGTAAACTCTGTCAACACAAGTCTTCCGCTAATGGCGGCTCTTTCGTACAACAAAGTCTTCCAGTGATCTGTATTGGCCCAGAAGGCTTTCTTAACTTCAGCCATTGCTTCAGCACTATAATTACTTAAGGTTACAGCCAGTTGATTCGTAGCTTCACTCAATGCTGTAGCATCATCAAACAGAGCAGCATATAATCCTTTTTCTCTTGCCCATTCAGCCGACCTGAAGCTGGCAGCATCAATACTCATCTCATAAGCAAAAGAAGTTCCTATCTTTCTTTCTACCACAGGACCTATCACAAATGGCCCTATACCTATCGCCAACTCGGACAATTTTATATCCGCTGTCTTAGTTGCATATACATAATCGCAGGCAGCTATCAGTCCAACCCCTCCTCCAATAGCCTTTCCCTGCACAGCCCCCACAATAAACTTCTTACACCTGCGCATGGCATTTATCACATTGGCAAATCCACTAAAGAATATTTCTCCCTGGTCTTCTGTTTCTATACTCAGCAATTCATCAAAACTGGCACCCGCACAGAATGTTTTAAGTCCTCCACTCTTCAATACAACCACCTTTACAGCAACATCCTGCGAGGCTTTATCAATAGCGGCTGTCAGCTCTTTCAACATGTGCGAAGGCAATGAATTATGGTGTGGAGTATAAAACTCTATAGTCCCGATATTGTTGTCAGCATAGTACTGTATATACGATTCAGCAATCATTATTTAACAAGTTTTAATTTGCAATATACAATCTTTGTTTTAAAATTTCGTTTGTTTGTCGTCCAATACGGATATTTGTTTTTCTGACTGACTATTAACTGAATTTATTAACATGAAATCTAGCACATACCTTCCTGCTTTAACCGGTGTCCGGGCTATTGCTGCGTTCATGGTATTCTTTCATCATTTCAATCAGGAATCTTTCCCTTATCCTATATTCAGGATACTGAATGAATTTCATACAGGCGTTACGGTTTTCTTTGTACTAAGCGGTTTCCTTATTTGTTTACGGTATTACGATTCCTGCGAGATCACAGAAACCTGGTTTAAGAAATATATCAAAAACCGGATAGCCCGTATCTATCCCATGTATCTTTTACTCACCCTTGCAACCTTTGCTTTTGCCTGGTATATCAAAGACAGTTCGGTGTATGGCGGCTTCTCCTACCCCATCGTACTTTTATTCATGAACATATTCTTTGTCCGTGGCTTCTTCGATGACCTGAAGTTTACAGGAGTAGCACAGGGTTGGTCATTGACCGTAGAAGAATGTTTCTACTTTCTGGCACCTTTATTCTTCATCAGAATCAAGAAGAACATCCGTTCCCTGGTTTATTTACCAATGGGATTAATTTCCATTGGATTAATTTTAGTAGCCATATTCAGTCATATCAGCTTCTACAATTTTTACGGAAATTGTACGTTTATGTTTTTATATACTTTTACCGGAAGATGTATCGAATTCTTTCTGGGTATTTATCTTGCAATGATAGCATTGCGCGATAATAAACAGAGTACAAGGCCACGTGCAACTACACTTGGCTTCATCATTATCACCATTGCCATTGCATTATTATGCAGTGTACCATTAACCGCTACCAGAAAATTCGGATTATACAGTCCTCTGGGTATTTTAAGCAACAACCTTATTTTACCTGTCGGGATTGCAATATTATTTTATGGATTAATTAGTGAAAAGTCCTGGTTAAGAGCTTTTCTGTCAACAAAAACAATGGACATACTGGGTAAGAGTTCGTACATATTTTATCTCATTCATATCGGCTTCATTTCTAAGCTGGCTACAGACTTTTGTTCCAGACATATCGATCAGTTTTATACCTGGATGGACGATAAGGAAATCACCTGGTTCAGCAGTCACATATCTTCTTCCATCCTAATGATCATTTCTGTATTTATCATTTTAAATTTAGTATCCATATTGTTATACAAATGCATAGAAGAACCCATGAATCTTTATATCCGCAGATCATCTTTACTGGCAACTAAAAATAAATAAACCATGAAGATGTTTCTTACACGATATTTTTTACTGCTAGGGTTATCGCTATTTTACATACATGTTTCCAGTCAGGAAAAAACAGAAACAAGGAGAACCAAGAAAGAAGATAATACATTTTCAATACTTATAAAGGCTAAACAGAAGGAATCTTTATTTAAACACAACAAAGTAAAATATCAGATTAAGCTGGTAAACAATTACAACGAACAGCAGGATGGATATGTAGATGTAGAAGTAAAAACAGATAGAGGTAAAAGAATCCAAGGTTTAAGATATGAGGTATCTGTGCCGCCTAAAACCACCTGTATACTAAAGCCTAAATTCAGTTTAAAGGACCCCGGATTTTATGATCTATGGGTTACAGCCGAACTTACATCTTACGACGATACTATCAGAAATGTATTCGGATTTAAACCTACAGAAATAAATACTACTTCGCATAAGCCTGCCGATTTCAACGATTTCTGGAACACCGCTTTAACTGAATTAAAAGCAGTGCCCCCAGCTTATTCTATCAAACTCGATAGCGCACAATCCACCGTTTCACATAAGGTTTATTTAGTCACTATGAAGTCGCTTGATGGCGTAGTGGTTCATGGCTGGCTTACCGTTCCAAAAGTATGGGGCTTCTATCCGGTATTAGTTGGCTTCCCGGGTTATAAAGTTGTTTTAAAACCTTTGTATGGCGACGACTTTGTTACTTTCCAGTTCAATATTCGTTCCGCCAAACCAAAAGGCGAAACAACACTGGATAAAGAATGGGATTATACCTTATTGAATATCGATGATAAAGATAATTACATCTATAAGGGTGCTTATATGGATTGTATCCGGGCCATCGATTTCCTGTATGCCAACAAGGAATTAGGTATTGACACTTCCCGTATTGCAGTCAGTGGTGGCAGTCAGGGTGGTGCTTTGGCATTGGTAACTGCTGCTTTGGATCATAGAGTAAAAGCCTGCATTACCGACAATCCTATCTATTGCGACATGCACAACCTGATTGAAATATCCGAACGCCGGGTGCCCATAGAATGGCCTATCAACCGTTACAAGGAGTATCTGCAACAGTCACCACATTATTCTATGAAGACTATTCTCAATACTATGGATTATTACGATCCTCAGAACTTTACCCCCATGATTCAGTGCCCTGTTCTGCTGGGTTTGGGACTGCTCGATAAACTGGCACCTCCTGCTACTATCTTTGCTGCTTATAATAAATTAACTGATGAAGTAAAACGTAATAGTGAAACATATAGCTTTTATCATTTAGCACATGAAGTAACCACCCGACATCGGAAATTTCAGAATCAGTGGTTGCTGGAGAAACTGGTATTTACCAAATAAATAGTCCCTATGAAAAGATTGTATTTATCTATATTATTTTTATTACTCATCAGCAGCAATTGCTTTGCAGGATGGCCTATTGGCAAGGGTAGATCTGTAATAGGTCTGGGATATAATCTCTATTATGGAACTCATAGTTACGACAACAACTGGCATTTAAAAAGTCCCTCCGATGCCAGCGATTTCTTCCGGTCAAACTACTTTTCTCTTTATCTGGCGCACGGTATTTCCCGCCGTCTCGATCTTGTTGCCAACGCTTCCTACCTGTATCAGCAGGCCCGTCAATCAGGCATCAACAGACAAAGAAACGATTTTGGCGATGCTATGGCAGGTCTTGCTTATAGTATCGAGAACAACGACTTCACCCGCTATCTTACCTTTCAGCTTTCCGGTATTTTTCCTTTATATACCAATCCCAACAATGTACTTCCCATAGGCTATGGTTCAAGAGGAGTAGACTTCACTGTCAACTACAGTGTCAATCCTAAGTATCTGAAGAATGATGGTTATCTGGTGTATCAGCTGGCTTATAGAAAATACTTCGATGGTGCCGGACCGCAGCAACTGATCGGCGATTTCACCATTGCCTTTATCATCAAACGTTTTCATCAGTTGCTTTTCAATGTCGAAGGTGTCGGTTCATTCAGCACCAATACCAGTAGCAGTATCAATCCCAAGGAAGTGTACAATTACGAAACAGCAAAGTTCACAGCCACTTATGGCCGCAAGGTTCGCCGAACCATCGTATTGTATGGTTCTGCCTTTTATACTTTCCTTGGCCGCAATGCCTTGCAGGGAATGGGTTTAGGTGCCAATATGATCATAAAATTACCGTAAAACACTCCCCTTTTCCCCTCTTATTCTTGCCTAGAAAACGTTAATATAAACCTCATACTTCCGGGGATATTTGATTGCTATTTAATATTACAGTCTAAATGATATTAATTGAAGTTTAGAATCATACTGATTTTGCTGGTTTTCATGCAGTCTTTTCTATTGAATGCCCAGAACAAAAAGCCTGTTTATGTTACTATAAGCGGTACTGTCTACGACATCAGTGCCCGCACCCCCATCGAGTCAGTCATGGTCTACAGTACTTCGGGGCATTCCACTTTCACCGACTCCACAGGCCGTTATAGTTTCACCGTGGTCTCCACCGATTCTATCTGGTTCAGAATGCTCAACAAGTCCACCATGAAGTTCCCCATCGACACAATTAAAAATCTAAGTCAGTTCGATATCATGATTCATGTAAGGTCAGTAGAATTACCGGAGGTAAAAGTAAAAGCTAAGAACTACAGGCTCGATTCCATCGAGAACCGTAAGGATTATGCCAAGTATTTCAATTACCGCAAACCTGCCTTACGTCTCAGTGCCGACAACAATTACAATCCCGGCGGCATAGGTGCCGGCTTCGATCTCGATGAAATCATCAACATGTTTCGTTTCAAGCGAAACAGAAGTATGGAAGCCCTTCAGAGAAGGTTGATACAACAGGAGCAGGATCATTATATCGATCATAGATACTCTAAAAACTTTGTCATCAAACTCACTAAGCTGAAGCAACCTCAACTCGATGATTTCATGAACAAATACCGTCCCGACTACGAGTTGCTGAAACTATTGAACGATATAGAACTCGGTTACTATATCGAAAAATGTTTCGATCAGTACAAGTACAATTTAAAGAAACAGTAATACAGGAAACGATTTAGTTTTTCTTTCTTTAGTCTTTAGTTTTTGTATTCATTTTTATTTTTCCCTTTTTACTTTTCTTTGGGCGTTGCCTTCGGCCGTGCCGCCGCTGCTATCTTTTGGGCGCGCGATGATGGTCCTTGAGTTTATCGAAAGGCCGAATCGCGCGCCCAAAAGGATAATCCGCTATGGCACTAACGCAAATACAGAATACAAGACTCCCTGATTGTCAGATTCTTTCCAAAGCAATCTACGCCTCAATCATTCATCATAAATTATCCATTACTACAAACCCTGTAAGGGTTAAATATCAATAGCCATAGGTGAAACCTATGGAATACATATAATCATTAATTCACCGACCCTGAAAGGGTCGAATGTTTATAGCGATATATAATTCACTATAAATATCTACTCCAAAGGAGTCGAACACACCCCACAAAAAAAAGCCCGCAGACAAATCTGCAGGCTGTAAATCATACAATTGCCTTTACCTGTATAACTTAAACTTTTATTCGCAACAGCTAATAGCTAAAAGCCAATAGCAAACAGCTTGTATTAAACCCTCTTCATCCTGATCTCCACCACATTATCCTCATGCAATACCACATTCACAGTATGTTTTGTAGTCACATAATTCGGTGCCATCACTGTATATTCAGTATCCCCCGCTTTATGGGTATCAAAAGGTACCACCCCCTCTTTCGATTTAAACGTCTTTATCTCCTTTCCTTTCTTAATAGGTTTACTCATGGTAGAACCATTAATAGCCTCTCCGGTAGCATCATCCACAATCGTTACTACCAAAGGTGTCTTACGGTATCCCGTAAATATTGGCAAATGCAGCAATCTCAGCTCCTCAGTCATCGTCGGATCCGAAACTGAATACTTACTATGAAACAATCCATACTGATCCTGACTCGCCTTCCATCCCGCAACTACTGCTATTGCAATAGGGTCAGTACCCTTACTCTTCACCTCTTTAATCTGTGTAATAGGTAAATCTTTAATACTGTCATAGGCTGTTATTGCATTATCAATCAACAATAAATCAGCAGCCTTCACATTAGTAAGAACAGTGCCATTATCAAAAAATAATTTCCTGATAGCCACTGCCCTCGTTACAGAATCTTTTTTACCCGCCCTGAAAAAATAAGTCATCGATTTATTTATCGAATTAGCCAAAGCTGTTTCACCCGCAGCATTAGCTAAAATTACTCCAGCCTCACAATAATTACTGATCAATACTGCCATCACTCTCTTTTTAGCAAGCACAGTTTTACTGTCAGTTGTTCCAACCTCACTTTCTACTTTAGCACCGTTATCAATGGTAATAATAGCAGCATCCATAATAGCTTCTTTATCACTATATCCATCTACAGCTCCTGTTTCAGTAGTATGTTTCCCGTTAAATACCTGATGTCTTACCATTCCTTCGTAATACGAAATCTCATCGTTATTCATAATAGTAAACTTTTAATTTTATAATCTCAATCTCATGTATTAATGTATTATATGCTTGATTCAATATTCTCAATCCATAATTTCTAACTTCACTTTCGCCTCAATATCAGGAAAACCCATGTTCTTCTCGTTTAACACCCTATTCCGGCTGTTTAACGCCTTACTCCGATCATTTAATGCCTTGCTCCGACTATTTAATGCCTTACTCCGACTATTTAATGCCTTGCTCCGATCGTTTAATGCCTTGCTCCGACTATTTAATGCCATACTCCGAACGTTTAATGCTTTGCTCCGACTATTTAATGCCATACTCCGAACATTTAATATCTTGCTCCGGTTGTTTAATGTCTTGCTCCGGTTTTCCCCTGTTTTTTAACTCAGTATTTATAAGAACTTTTCTATCAAATCCGATGTAAGGTAATCATTCCACCAAATCTTTGGCTATGAGAGATATCATAGTTAATATAAACAATATAGTTTATATTAAATGTTTTCATTTCTGATGCAATTTTACTCTGTAACCATACAATACTCAAACCCATAGTACCAAAGGGTTACAGACTTTTATCAACAACCTGATTTCGAATTTATCAATTCTTAATTATTCACTATATAGGAAAATAAAAGTGGTTTGTTTTTTAATTATACAGGTTAAATCAGTTAAAATAACCTCTTAATAAATAAATATTAATCTTTTTTTTAAACTTTATGTCAGATAATCGCCCAATGATTATCATAACTGAATACACGTTTTTCGATAATATATAATTGAAAATATAACATTCACAACCTAACGAACCCATAAAAGCAAAAAGAGGCTGCTCCCGGGGGAGCAACCTCTCTTCTGATTATAAATACTAACTATTTTTATCGGGACAACGGTGTCTCGGAATTCTTATCCATCTTAATTCCTGAATATCCGTCGATACCCATTTCAGGAAGATCCAGACCATACAACTCTACATCCGGTTTAACCCTGTTGCCTCCCACTATTATATTCAATACCTTAAACATCAGCCATCCTGATATACCAATGAATATCAGATTGGTTGCAGCTCCAATAAACTCTGCTGCCAGCTGACCAAAACCACCGCCATAAAACAATCCTGTTACATTGCCCTTTACGCCATTCAGGCCATCGCCATAGAGGCCATCGGCAAATAATCCAAGAGACAATACACCCCATATACCATTGGCACCATGCACAGCAATAGCTCCTACCGGATCATCGATACGCATCTTTCTTTCTACCATTAAAGTAACTTCCACTACCAGTACACCAGAGATTAATCCAATGATTAATCCACCTAAAGGTGTTACAAAAGCACAGGGTGCTGTAATAGCTACCAGACCTGCCAGCAAACCATTGCACATCATACTTACATCGGGTTTGGAACCACGTACACACCATATCCAAACGGTAGCAGCCAGAGCACCGCCGCAGGAAGCAATCATGGTATTGAAAGCCACTACTGCAAAACGAAGATCGTTACCGGCAAAAGTAGAACCGGCATTGAAACCAAACCAGCCAAAAGCCAGAATCAGAGCACCAAGAACTGCCATAGGAATATTATGTCCCGGGATGGCATTGGGCGAACCATCTTTATTGTATTTACCTATTCTTGGTCCAATCATGCGTGCACCTACAAAGGCTAACACACCCCCTGTAAGATGCACAACCGATGAACCTGCGAAATCCACGTGTCCATGTCCTAAACCAAAGTTGGAACCCAGCTGTGCCAGCCAGCCACCGCCCCAAACCCAGTTGCCATAGATAGGATAAATTAAACCACCAATGATTACTCCGGAGATAGCGAAAGAAACAAACTTCCATCTTTCGGCCATAGCACCGGTAGGAATAGTAGCAGCAGCATCCATGAATACTGCCTGGAATACAAAGAAGCCTAAAACCCCTACATCGTAGATACCGTTCATGAAGAAGCCTTTGGTTCCAAACAAACCAAAGCTATGATGGAATAAAGTAATAGAAACTTCCTGATTTAACCCATCGAAACCACCGAGGGTACTTAATGGTCCTACCCCACCAAACATGATGGCAAAACCACAGATAAAGAATCCGAGAGCACCTGCAGGATATACAAACAGGTTCATAGCCATAGTATGGGCTACGTTTTTAGCCCTGGTCAATCCTGTTTCCACCAATGCAAAACCTGCCTGCATAAAGAATACCAGGAATCCTGTAATCAATAACCAGACAAGATTTATAGCAATCTTGTTGTGTCCATCGGCATTTGCAACAGTAGTTACAGCCGTAGCTAATTTATTCACCGAATTGTTCAGAGCAGCTACTGTAGTGTCCTTTGATTTAGACAGTGAATCCACCACTTTTGGAGCTGTAGTATCGATATCGGTGAAGTTACCGGTAGCAGATCCATTCGGATCGGGTACTCTGGTAGTTTGGGCTGTGGCATTGAATGCAGTAAGAGAAAGCATTAATGCAAACAAAAATATTTTTATTTTAGTAATCATGTTGTTGCTGTTTAAATTTAAAAAATGGATTATAGTTTATCGCTCGGTCCTTCGGTGGAAGCTTCGCCCCTTGCACCTGTTCTGATTCTGATAGACTCTTCTATGTTGTAGGTAAAAATCATACCATCACCTATTTCGCCGGTAAAGGCAGCCTTCTCGATACAAGCTATTGTTTTTTCTACATTAATGTCTTTCAAAACAATAGATATGAATATCCTTGGAATATACTGAGTATCGTAAACGGTACCACGATAATTGTGGTGGTTGCGCAGATGCTCGTTGCCAATTCCGGAAGCCTCCCAATACGAAAAGAAGTCAATTCCGCTTTCTTTCAATGCAGCCTTCACATCTTCAAATTTTGATGTTCTGACAATTGCTTCAATTTTTTTCATAACTCTTTTTTTAAAATGATTAATTCGAATAATGATACTATTGTATATTAATTAATTACATATACAAGACACAAACATATTGTTTTAGGTTATATAAACCAAATTATATTATATTTATTTTATTTATATATTTATAATTGAATGACTATTGATTATATAAAAACAATCATTATTCTCTTGAAATATGGCTATTTTGCTGATTAATGATTAAGGCAAAAGGGCATCATTGAAGAATGGTTCCAAATTACCTTTTGAATCAGTGAATCTAAATTAGCTGAATGTTGATATACAGTTTAATAATTCACGAAAACCAACTACAAGGCGCATAAAAAAGAGGCTGTCTCAAATGAATGAGACAGCCTCTTTATGGTTATTAATCCTTAGAACTAATTAATGTGATTGTTGTTGTTCAGCTTCTAGTTTCAACTGACCAATTATCTGAGCACGAGTAAAAGGAGGAACGATTGATCTTGAGACCAATGGATTCCAGTCCCAGTTTACATCCCCTAACTTAATTCCTATAAATGTTTGTTTAACAATTGGGGCAGATAAATTGTTTACACTAATACTATCCATAAAAGGGAAAGGATTAGTTGGATCAGGGAATATATAATTGCTATCAACAAACTTCCATAAAGTTTTGACAGGATAAACAGTATCCAATCCTAAAATCAATCTCTTGATATAAACCAGATCAATTGCAGAAACCTTACCATCACCATTTACGTCGGCTGCAATAATTTTGTAAGGAGAATTCAGCATTGATTTGGCCAGAATATGAGACTGAACCAAAACAAGATCCAGAGAAGTAACACCATTGGCTTTATTTACATCATTATTCTTTTTAGCTCTTAATGTATAATTACCCCCCGATAGCTCATTAAAGGAATAAATTCCTGTAACAACAGCACTATCTGTATTTGAACCTGTAAGATTGATGGTAGTATTTGGAATAGGAATACTATTTGGATAAACAATATCGCCCTGTATGGTATAGGAAGGTGTAATAGATGAAATAGAAATATCATCGAAACACATATACGATCTGGTAGCATTATTATTGAAGGACTGAATACCGAAATAATAATCGCCTGTAGCAGTTGCAGTATAATTGTAAGTAGCCAGATGATAGGTAGATGAATCACCTATTAAATTGATAGTACCTAACGGTGTGGTTGCCAAAGTAGTTGTATCGGAAGCAGAACCTACAAAAGAATTCAATGTGAAAGTCTTCAAAGTATCTACCGGTCTGTAATAGTATGCAAAGCTATACACTTCACCGGCAATCAGATGTACAGCAGGTGTAATTAACCATGCACTAGCGTTGTTACGCGCCCATACATAATGTGTTCCTGTTCTTGCACCAATTCCATTTCTGATTGCAGCAGTTGCAGAAGTAATATTGGTACCTGCAAATGACGTTGACCAACATTTAGGAACCAATCCGGCTCCAACAGTGGTAATACCTTCAAAACCTTCATTAATAGGGAAGCTAGTAATAGTACCACAATTGGTCGTAAATGTAGAAGTTGCAGGAAGACTTACAGACGTACCACAATTACCAACAATCCAAACATAATACAAAGTATTGGAACTTAAACCGGTTAATACAAAACTATCTAAACTTACATTGGTACCTGCTAACGTAGCAGTTGTATAACTGTTAGTGGTACTATACAATACCAGATAACCAGCAGCAGGAACAACGGTTGGTGCTGTCCAACTAACAGTTCCACCAGTACTGGTAATATTACCTACAGTAAGTGCAACAGGTGACCAACAGGTAGGTGCAGGAAGTACATCGATCAGGAAGTCTTCAGTTTCACCAGTAGTGAATGAAGTACATGCATTTAATGCAGTATTTGTTCCAGTACCAGCGGTACTCTTGCTACGTATACGCATTAAGGCTTTTCCTAAAGAAGCAGTAGCTGGAACTGTAAAGCTGATAGTAGCAGTTCTTCCATTAGCGGTAATCTGAGTCCATTCGGTAGAGTCGAAAGTTCCACTCTGATTCCAGTCAAACCATACAGAACCTATTGCTGCTGCACTAAAGCTTGTTTTAAGTGAATAAGTAACCTGCTGTTGCAGAGAAGGCATTTTAGTAGTGTCAACACTAAGTATATATCCACCTGTAGGTACTGTAGTACTGAAAGTATAGTTTAATGTTGTTCCTGCAATTGAAACTGTATCTATAGCAGGTGCTGCTGCAGCGCTATGTAAAGTAGTTCCTGTCGCAGGGCTACATACGCACATTGCAGTTGGATTAATAGTTACCTGAACGCTATTGGAATATCCTGTTAATCCGCTTGCACTACAGGTAGTTCCTCTTCTGAAATAAGTTGCAGTTGCTAATCCAACAACAGTATCGGTTAAAGCAGTTGCACCGGTAATATTGGTCCATACTGTACCGTTAGTAGATGACTGCCACTGATAACTTAATCCTCCAACACCTGAGGTAGCTCCAGTATCTGTCAATATTAAATTTGTAACAGAACATATCGGATTAGCTGAAGTAACAGTTGTTCCTGCAACAGGTGTACCAGAACAAACAGGTGCAGCTATTACATTAATCAGATAATCTTCTGTTTCTCCGGTTGTGAAACTTGTGCAGGCATTCAATGCTGTGTTAGTGCCGGTTCCAACTGTACTCTTACTACGAATTCGCATTAAAGCTTTTCCTAATGAAGCGGAAGCAGGAACGGTAAAGTTAATAGTAGCTGTTCTGCCATTGGCAGTAATCTGAGTCCACTCGGTAGAATCGAATGTTCCACTCTGATTCCAATCGAACCATACAGAACCTATTGCTGCTGCACTGAAGCTGGTCTTTAATGAATAAGTTTGTGACTGCTGAAGGGATGGCATTTTAGTAGTATCATTATATAAAATATATCCTCCTGCAGGTACTGTAGTAGGCGATGTAATATCCAGAACTGTTCCAGCGATAATTACTGTATCGATGGCAGGTGCAGCTGCAGCGCTATGTAAAGTAGTTCCTGTTGCAGGGCTGCATACGCACATTGCTGTTGGATTGATAGTTACCTGAACGCTATTGGAATATCCTGTTAATCCACTTGCACTACAGGTAGTTCCTAATCTGAAATAAGTGGCAGTAGCTAATCCTTTTACTGTATCGGTTAATACTGTTGCACCTGTAATGTTTGTCCAGGCTGTTCCATTTGTTGATGACTGCCATTGATAACTTAATCCTCCAACACCGGATGTTGCTCCCGTATCGGTTAATACTAAGTTTGTCACTGTACATATAGGATTGGCTGATGCTATAGTTGTTCCTGCAACAGGTGTTCCAGTACATTGTATGGGCGCAATAACATTAATCAGATAATCTTCTGTTTCTCCGGTTGTGAAACTTGTGCAGGCATTCAATGCTGTATTGGTTCCTCCTCCTGTTGTTCTCTTACTACGTATACGCATTAAGGCTTTTCCTAATGAAGCAGTAGCAGGAACAGTAAAGTTGATAGTAGCTGTTGTTGCATTTGTTGTAATCTGAGTCCACTCGGTAGAATCGAATGTTCCACTCTGATTCCAATCGAACCATACAGAACCTATTGCTGCTGCACTGAAGCTGGTCTTTAATGAATAAGTTTGTGACTGCTGAAGGGATGGCATTTTAGTAGTATCATTATATAAAATATATCCTCCTGCAGGTACTGTAGTAGGCGATGTAATATCCAGAACTGTTCCAGCGATAATTACTGTATCGATGGCAGGTGCAGCTGCAGCGCTATGTAAAGTAGTTCCTGTTGCAGGGCTGCATACGCACATTGCTGTTGGATTGATAGTTACCTGAACGCTATTGGAATATCCTGTTAATCCACTTGCACTACAGGTAGTTCCTAATCTGAAATAAGTGGCAGTAGCTAATCCTTTTACTGTATCGGTTAATACTGTTGCACCTGTAATGTTTGTCCAGGCTGTTCCATTTGTTGATGACTGCCATTGATAACTTAATCCTCCAACACCGGATGTTGCTCCCGTATCGGTTAATACTAAGTTTGTCACTGTACATATAGGATTGGCTGATGCTATAGTTGTTCCTGCAACAGGTGTTCCAGTACATTGTATGGGCGCAATAACATTAATCAGATAATCTTCTGTTTCTCCGGTTGTGAAACTTGTGCAGGCATTCAATGCTGTATTGGTTCCTCCTCCTGTTGTTCTTTTGCTTCTGATTCTCATTAATGTTTTACCAACAGAAGCGGTTGCAGGAACTGTAAAGCTAATAGTAGCAGTAGCAGCATTAGTGGTTATCTGTTTCCACTCTACAGAGTCGAAAGTTCCACTCTGATTCCAGTCGAACCATACAGAACCTATTGCAGTGGTACTAAAACTTGTTTTCAATGAGTAGGTTTGCTGTTGTTGCAAGGATGGCATCTTGGAAGTATCGTTATATAATATATAGCCACCCGCCGGAACTGTAGTAGAAGAAGTAATATTTAATGGCGTACCTGCTATAATAACTGTATCTACAGCAGGTGCTGCAGCTGCACTATGCAAAGTAATTCCTGTAGTTGGGCTACAAACGCACAATATGGCAGGATTCATTCCAACAGAAACGAAAGAAGAATATGCAGTTCCACCAGTAGGACAAGTAGTTACTACACGATAATATGTAGCAGTAGCCTGATTTTTAATTGAATCTGTTGCATTTGTAGCACTTGTAATATTTGTCCAGGTAGTACTATCTGGAGAAGATTGCCATTGATAAGTCAGACCTGACACACCTGTAGAACCAGTTGTGTCGGACAACATAAATGTGCCTGAACTACAGGTTAGTTTTGCAGAACTAATAGCTGCACCACCTTTAGGTGTACCTGTACAGGCAGGTTCTACCTGTGTGATAGTCACACTATCTACATATAGATAAAACTCATTTGGAATTGAATAACAATTAAATGCAAAACGATAATTACCGGCAGCAGTTGGTGTAAAGGTTGCCGTCCATTTTTCGTAATTAGTATTAGTAATACTGGATGTGTCCATCAATACTGTTGTTTGAGAGGCTACAGTAGTATCACTACCAACAGTAAGTTTCAAACTTTCAGGATAACCCGCTAACCCAACTTTTACATAAAAAGATACAGTAACTTGATTACCATTCAACTTTAAAGAAGGTGTATAAGCCCAGGTATTTGCAGCAGTCGTTGCATTGTACTGATACTGCATACATTTTGAACCACTGTATGCATCGGCTGCTGTTGCATCCTGTATCCAGTTATTCCCGGTACCATCATTCTGTATAAGCCAACCAGAAGGTGGAAATGTACCTTCAAAACTTTCCTGTAAAATCGGCGATTGAGCACTACTATTCAGAAAAACAAAAATCCCGATAACGAATAAAAAGTAGATTTTTTTCATTCTATAAAATATAATAATTAAAGTAAAAAAATGCCAAAGTTGAATGGCGAATTTAATTGTTTAGGTGATTGATACAAATTAATATCATTATGCTGCATGATATTTATGAAATTTTAATTTTTACATTTTCATCATTATATACAAATGTTAAATTAAATTACCTATATACCATTCATAATAGTAGTTTTTAAATGTATTAATTTTCTATCTTTATTTTTTTACATACTCTCCTTTTACTCCTTTTGCCTGCAAATAGTACATTCCTGCTAGCTATTTATTTTGTTAAACTATCGTAATTGTAACTTCAGTGTACTTTTTACAGCTATGGTTATAATAACAATAAAAAGGAGTAAACAATTTTAAATTTCAAAGTTCTTAACTAAATGACATTTTGCGTCAGGGACAACAGCGTAATCTTTTTCTTGCGCACCAAATTACCCATCGATAAACTCAGGTATCAATTTCGCTCACAAGAAATGATACAATCGAATTGCTTGACCAGTAGATAACGCTATAAAAAAAGTAAAAAATCTAAAGCAAAAATAATAAAGAATGTATTTCTCTGAAAACTGTTGACCCCTTATTCAATTGCATTTTATTTTACAGCAAATTAGTGCATTTTTTCTTCCCCGAATTCTTCTGTCAGCTCTTGATAAACTTCTTTAAAAGGTTCTAATATAAATTCCTGAAATTTCATCTGCAATATGGTTATCATTGGTGTTTCCATTTCTATGTCCGCTAATAAATTATAATAGTAAATAGCATCTTTCAGATTGTTATTTCTAATGTTAACCAATAATCGCAACATAGAAAATATATTCAATTCCATGTCACTGAATTCCTCGGTTGCCGGAAATATTTTTTGTAAGTCTATCCCTTCAATAATATAATTTATAGCAGGGTCAGTTTCATTTAAATAATATGTACACAATGCAAATTCAAGTTTTAAAGATACATACTGGAATGCCAGTTTCTTGATAACCGGCTTCAATAAGTTTATCACTTCTGTATTATTTATCAGTACAGATTTTTCATACAGTAATTGTATGATATAAGGGTTATGCTGAAATTTATCAAAGTTCGCTATTAACCGCTCATGATCAAATTGTAATAATTTATTTTCTGAGTTGGGGTCATTTTCAAATTGCGCGTATGCTTCAATATCATGCTCCATCATTTCGCTTGCTTCATCCATCATATCATTAGTCAACCATGAAGGAAATTGATCAGCTTCAATGTATATTTCAGATTCTGATTTATTTTCCAGTTCCTCATCACTGTAAAACAATTCCTTTCTTTTTACCTTTAATACTCTAAGCCCAAATTCAATATTCAGAGTTATAATTTCCTGAATTGATCTGTTACTGGTTTTATCTGCATTGGCCAAATCGGATATATCCAACATTTTTGCAGCAATCATGTTTAGTTTGCCAGGGGGAATATCATCAATATTGGTATATTCATCATCATTTGAGTCGTCCAAATCGTCTGATGTTTCCATGTTATTAAACATATCTGCTTCCATGGTATAATAAAAATTGTCCTTACCAAGCGTTTTAACCAGTTTATCGTAAACATGTTTATACTTAGCAAACTGACCTGGTTGCAGAATAAGGTGTGGTTTACCTTCGGGACCTCCGCAGGTTATTTCTATCAATGGAATATTATCATCATCCTCTTCCAGAATGAATTTCGTAACAGCAAAATCGCTATGAGGCTTTATATCATAATCAAGTGCATAGTCATGAGCTGCAAATACAATATTGTGAGCAAGGTTGTAATCAACCACCTTCATATGAAAGTTGGGTAAATCAAATTTTTCATTAATGGATATCTCAGATTCATTAAAGACAAAAAAGGTATCTTTTATACCCAGACAGGTCATGTCTACCAGGTAAATGCCTGCTGTAATATTTCCATTGCTATGTTTTCGCATGATAAAAATATGAGCCATTTTGGCAGTATCCCAATCCTTATTTACATAGCATTTATAGATAGGTAATTTTCTGACATACGTCTCAATATACTTTTTAGGAGATAAATCTTTAGCCATAACCTATTTATTGTTAGTAGCGAAGATAATGTTGACTTTTAAAGTTGAATAGCCAACCTGTTATAAATGTGGAAAAATCAATGGGGATGTTTAGGTTGCAAACAGTTTTCAGGATAGTTAGCATGCATCGTGAATCGTGAGAAATACATCGTGAGATGTGAGAATACAAAATAACATTATTTAGGAGGACTCACGTCTCACGATTCACGAAACTCACGATGTATTTTCACGCTTCACTAGAATTACAGCACATTCAACACCTGTTCCTTGGCTTTCTCCAGTTCGTCTTTCATGAGAACTACACATTTCTGTATATCGGCATCATTGGCTTTCGAACCGGTAGTATTGATCTCCCTGCCAAATTCCTGTAGTATAAACGACAGCTTCTTGCCTTTGCTCTTGACGTTCTCCTGCAGAATACTCCTGAAATAATCGCAGTGATTCATCAGTCGTACACGCTCTTCGGTAATGTCTATTTTCTCAATATAATAAATCAGTTCCTGTTCCAGTCTGTTGGTATCGTAGTTTTCTTTTCCTACTTTATCTTCCAGCAATTTCTGCAGGTTCTCCTTTATCCGGATGCGTCTGTTAGGTTCCAGTTCCGATACCTGATTCTGCAGATTCTCGATATTGCTAACTCTTTCCAGCAATTCGGTTTCCAGTGCAGCACCCTCATCCTTACGGTGAGCATCTACATCCTTTATAGCAGCTGAAAGCAGTTTTTTGAATTCAATGGATTCTTCTTCATTCAGACTGTCGGTGGTATTGGCAACCACTTCGGGCAAACGAAGAATCGATGCCAGTATCTGATCGGTATCGGCATTCAGTTCTTTAGCTACCTTGATAACCGATTCGTAATAGGCTTTCAGCAATTCGGTATTGATCACCACAGGCTTTGCGCTGCCATTAGTCTTCATGGTCACTATACATTCCACGCTGCCTCTTTCCAGATTTTCGCTTAAAGCACTGCGGATATCAAACTCCAGAGGGCGTAATAATGGTGGAAACTGCAAACGGATATCGAATTGCTTTCCGTTCAGCGATTTAATCTCTATCAGAAATGTTTTTTCGCCGATTGTCTGTTCAGCCCTACCGAAACCCGTCATGGAATATAGCATATATTAAAAGTATTTTATGTAATAAAGTGGGTAAAAATAGATGAAATGACTTAATTTAAGCATAATAGTATTTAAGCTGATTACAGAACAAACCCATATTCTGCTCCTAACCCGTTACCTTCGCATACTTCAAAAATATAATAGTGTCGGATAAAAACTTTATTGATTACATCAGAATCTTCTGCAGAAGCGGACATGGCGGACCAGGTGCCAGGCACTTTCTGCGCGATAAACTAACTTCAAAAGGTGGTCCCGACGGTGGCGATGGAGGTAGAGGAGCTCATATTATCCTGAGGGGTAATTCGCAGTTGTGGACATTGCTGCATCTGCGTTATTTCAAGAATGTACTGGCCGAGAATGGCGAAGGAGGCAGTAAGAACAGAAGCTCGGGAAAAGAGGGAAAAGATATCATCATAGAAGTTCCGCTGGGAACTGTTGCCCGGGATGAAATAACCGGCGAAATAGAAGGCGAGATACTGGAAGATGGTCAGGAGATTATCTGGGTGAAGGGCGGAAGAGGTGGATTGGGTAATTCCAATTTTGCAACTCCTACCAACCAGGTACCTGAATATGCCCAGCCGGGCGAACCTGGAATAGAAGGCTGGAAGATTCTGGAAATGAAAGTACTGGCCGATGTAGGACTGGTAGGTTTCCCGAATGCGGGCAAATCGACCTTACTATCGGTAATGACTGCTGCCAAACCTAAGATTGCCAACTATGCCTTTACCACCCTTACTCCACAACTGGGAATGGTGGAATACAGAAACAATAAAAGTTTTTGTATTGCCGATTTACCGGGTATCATAGAAGGTGCAGCAGAAGGTAAAGGCCTTGGTCACAGGTTTCTGCGACATATAGAAAGAAATGCAGTTTTATTGTTTCTGATACCGGCTGATTGCGATAATCATCGTAAAGAGTTTGATATACTGGTGAACGAACTGAAGGAGTTTAATCCGGAAATGCTGTATAAAGACTTTGTGATAGCTATCAGTAAAAGCGATATGCTGGATGAAGAACTGAAGGAAGCCATCAGAAAAGAAATGCCGGAGAATATACCCTATATTTTCATTTCATCGGTAGCCCAGCAGGGCATCATGGAACTGAAAGATCTGCTGTGGACAACACTGAATAAGGTAAAATAATGCTATAGATATAAACCTATAAGGTTTTAAAAACCTTATAGGTTTAATAGTGATATATTTGAGTTTAACAGACTTGAAAATTATTGTATATGAATCTGATTGAAAGGGATAAAAAAGTCATCTGGCATCCGTTTACTCCACAGAAGAATATGCCCGCTCCTGTTGCTGTAACACATGCAAAGAATACTCTTCTTTTTGATGAAGAAGGAAAATCGTATATAGATGCTGTCAGTAGCTGGTGGGTGACCATTCATGGTCATGGTAATGAATATATTGCCGAACGCATTTATCAGCAGGCTATAAAACTGGAACAGGTAATATTTGCAGGCTTTACCCATGAACCTGCAGTGGCGCTGGCTGAAAAAGTATTATCGAAACTGCATGGAAACTTTGCCCGTGTATTCTACAGCGACAATGGAAGCACTTCTACTGAAGTAGCTATAAAAATGGCTTTGCAATACTGGTGGAACAAATATGATTATGCTCTTCAGACTTCCAGTCCGCTGCATACCAGAAGAAGTACCATACTGGCTTTCAACAATGCTTATCATGGCGATACTTTTGGTGCAATGAGTGTAAGCGACCGGAGTGTATTTACCCAACCCTTTCATGGTTTATTATTCGATGTATTGTTTATCGATACCCCTACTAATGCCAATGTTCATCAGTTAAAACAAACTATTGCTGAACATAAAGATACTCTGGCGGCCTTTATCTACGAGCCACTGGTACAAGGTGCAGGTGGATTACTGATGTATGAAGACGTGTTGCTGGACGAACTGTTGGCTACCTGCAGGGAAAACAACATTATCTGTATAGCAGATGAAGTAATGACAGGCTTTGGCAGAACAGGCAAATTGTTTGCCAGCAATTATATGTACAACAAACCCGATATCATCTGTTTAAGCAAGGGCCTTACAGGCGGTACACTTCCATTGGGTATAACAGCCTGTACAGAGGAAATATATAATGCTTATCTGACGGACGACAAGATGAAGACCTTCTTCCATGGTCATTCCTTTACGGCCAATCCATTAAGCTGCACTGCAGCACTGGCAAGCCTGGAACTGTTACTGAAGGAAGAGACACATAATAATGCACGCAACATCTGCAACAATCAGACAGGCTTTGCAGAACACCTGAAAACCTATCTTCCAAAAATAAAAAACATCCGCACTTTAGGCACCATACTGGCATTCGAAATTAATGAAGGAAAGGATGAATATCTGAATGATGTAGGTCAGCATGTTACTTCATATTGTATGCAAAGAGGAGTGTATCTGCGTCCTTTGGGTAATACAGTTTATCTGATGCCACCTTATTGTATTACTAAAGAAGAACTGCAGACAGTCTATTCTGTTATAGAAAGCATGCTGCAGGATTTATAAAAGGTTAAATAGCTTTTAATTAAATAATACAGCAGACCGATTATTGGTTTTCATAAATATAGTATACATTTGGGCTTACCATCAAAGGAATATACTACAGCTTAGCCATATATAATCCCTTTGATGGTGAATGATTGTATGTCTTATATATTACTGATGTACCAATTCCGGCATAAGAAAATATATGGTAAAGTAATTCAGAAGATTGCTTTATGGTTAATGATTTTCGCTATACTTTTCATCTTTAATAAAGCTTCTGCAGCCGATGTTTTTCCAGCAATCAACAAAATTAATAAGGATACAGTTCAAGGTCAGGTGAATGTGAAGGTAATAGCCAGGAAATCAAACAGTGTTTTCTGGAGAAAGAAGATTCATTACAGAATACATATTGCAAATACTTACAAAGAACCACAGGATGGTACCATCACCTACGAAGTAAGGAACGAAAAGAATAAACAGTTGCTGGGTACTGTGTATAAAGTGCATATTGATGGCAAGAGTTCTATTGATATTAAAACTAAATTCAAAGTACCGGGCCCCGGGTTCTACGATTATATCACCAGGATAAATCTTTCTGATTATGAAGACACTATTAAAACTGTATTTGGCTACAAACCCAATATGATCAGAACTCCTTTGCATAAACCTGCAGACTTCGATCAGTTCTGGAATGATGCAAAGAAGGAACTGGCAAACGTTGAGCCAAAGTATACTATAGAATACAGTAAGACACTATCCACCAGAACACATAAATACTATAATGTTCAGATGCAGTCTTTGAACGATATTACTATACACGGATGGATATCGGTACCAAGACTGCCAGGCAAATTTCCGGTTTTGCTGGTGATGCCTGGCTATAAACAGATATTACAACCCATGTTCCCCGACGATCAGGCTATATTTTGTTTATCAGTTCGCTCGTTGGCGCAACTGAATAAAAAGAATATGAATCCCCGTGATGAATCGGAATATTGTACGGTAAATATTGATGACAAAAACAGCTTTATATACCGTGGTGCCTATATGGATTGTTTAAGGGCCGTTGATTTCATCATGAATAATTACCAGATAGGACTGGATACCAGCAGGATTATTGTTTTTGGAGGTAGTCAGGGCGGATCCTTTGCCTTGGTTACAGCGGCACTCGATCACCGTGTGGCTTTATGTGGTGCAGATAATCCTATTTTTTGCGACTTTCATAATTATTTCGATATTGCCAATAGCAAAACATCCGATGCTTTTCCTATAAAGTATTATAACTGGCATTTAAGACAGACTGCTACATTAAAAGACAATCTATTAAGAACACTTGACTATTTTGATGTGCAGAATTTTATTCCTTATATACAATGTCCCAGTCTTTTAGTGCTGGGAACACTGGATCCAATAGCACCGCCCGGTACAGTGTATGCTGCCTACAATAAACTGAACCATATTGCCAGAAGAAAAAGCGAAATACATATACTGACTAATATCGGACATGAGATAACGGAGGAATATTCCTTTATCAAGTTTTTATGGATAGAAGAAAATACTGTAAATGGAATAGGACATTAATCTAACAGCATGAAAAAATATATACTGATACTGATATTCTTTCTGTCGACATATAATTATCTGTATGCCGGTTTTCCTGTTGGTAAAGGACGTTCAGTAATCAGCCTTGCCTACAATTTCTACTATTCCACAAGCAATTTTGATACAAAATGGCATCGGTATTCCGATAAGTCCGGCGATTATTTTATGTCTCATTACCTTTCTGCCTATATAGCACATGGTATTTCCCGCAAGCTGGATATTTTTGCTTCTATACCCTTTGTAATGGAGTCGTCCCGTAATGATTCTGTGTTTCGTTCCCGTAACGATTTTGTAGATTGTATGCTTGGGTTTTCTTATACCTTTATGAACAAGACATACAACAAATATCTTTCCTTCAAACTCGCGGGTATCTGGCCTTTATATCATGGTACTACTCCACTGGCAATAGGGTATGGGGCTACAGGAGTAGACTTCACTACCAACTATGTGTATTCTCCAAAATCGCTTCGCAACAAGGGATATTATATGTTTGAAGGTTCCTACAGGCATTACTTTGATCCCGAAGGCCCTGATCAGTTTTTATTTGATATAGAACGTTCCTACACTATCAATCGCTTTCATTATTTCTTATTTGGGGTCAGTGGAACTTATTCATCCAGTATCAATAAGAGTACTATAACTAATCCATTACTCAGTAAAGACTTTATTTATATGGATCTGAAAGCCACTTATGGACAAAGGGTAAGAAGAAATTTAACCCTTTACCTCGAAGGATTTTATACACCAGTTGGCAGAAATACCGGAGTTGGTTTGGGAGCCGTATTCCTTACTGTATTCAAGTTTCCATAATACTTAAACAGGTCAGACTTCCAAAGAAATCTGACCTGTATTGTTTTAAAATTGTATTCTGTATTGCCAAAGACCTACACCCAAAGACCAATACCCAAAGACATTCCTCTATTCCACACTCACCAGATAATAACTCTTCTTTCCCTTCTGCACCAGGATGTATTTGTTGTGTAACAAATAATCCGTATTAATGATAGTTGTTAATTCACTTGTTTTAGTTCTGTTGATAGATATACCACCATTCTGCAACATCTTTTTAGCCTCGCCTTTACTTGGGAAGATAGTAGTTTCTGCCAGAAAGCTTACTATATCAATGCCCGCATCGATGGATGCTTTAGGGAACTGAAAACGGATAATACCTTCCATACCTTCCAGATCTTCTACCGACAAGGCATCGGCAGGAGCATTGGCTGCTGCAAACAGTTTATCTGTAGTATCCAGGGCAGCCTGCAAACCTTCCTGTCCATGAACAAACTTTGTCACTTCTTCAGCCAGTCTTTTCTGAGCAATCCTCAGGTGAGGTGCCGCTTCCTGTTCAGTTAGTATCGTATCAACCTCTTCTTTAGGAAGAAGGGTAAATATTTTAATCCATTTCACCACATCGGCATCGGTAGCATTCAGCCAGAACTGATAGAACTGATAAGGAGTAGTCTTATTGGCATCCAGCCATACATTGCCCTTTTCCGACTTGCCAAACTTACCACCGTCAGCCTTCGTAATCAGCGGACAGGTAAATGCAAATGCTTCACCACCGCCTTTTCTTCTGATCAGTTCGGTGCCGGTTACTATATTGCCCCACTGATCGCTGCCGCCCATTTGCAGTTTACAGTTTCTGTTGGTGTACAACCAATAGAAGTCGTAGCCCTGCACCAGCTGATAGGTAAACTCGGTAAAGCTCATCCCGGTTTCACCTTCCAGACGCTTCTTTACACTGTCCTTAGCCATCATATAGTTGACCGTAATATGCTTACCCACATCGCGGATGAAATGAAGGAAGGAAATCTCCTTAAACCAGTCGTAATTATTCACCATCACGGCGGCATTCGGTAGCTGAGGATTGAAGTCCAGAAACTGTTCCAGTTGTTTCTTCACACAGTCCAGGTTATGTTGCAATATATCTTCACTCAACAGGTTGCGTTCTTCACTTTTACCACTTGGGTCGCCCACCATACCGGTAGCGCCACCTACTAAAGCATAAGGTTTATGCCCCGCCTTTTGCAGGTGTACCAGCAACAATATAGGTACCAGACTGCCTATATGCAGACTATCGGCAGTAGGATCGAAACCAATGTATGCCGATGTCATTTCTTTATTCAGTTGTTCTTCGGTGCCCGGCATCATATCCTGAATCATGCCCCTCCATTTCAATTCTTCTATAAGGTGATTGCTCATACGCTGTTTTGCGGCAAATGTAAATTAAAAGCAATGTGATAATTAATAAAGGAGATAGAATTTAGGTGAAAGGGGGTAACATGGTTAAACCGGATGTAGAGTTGTATGGTCTGGATCTTCCTGAAATGGGTATCGACGGATACTCAGGCATTAAGATGGATAAGAATTCCGAGACACCATTGTTCCGATAAAAATAGTTAGTATTTATAATCAGAAGAGAGGTTGCTCCCCCGGGAGCAGCCTCTTTTTGCTTTGATGGATTGGTTAGGTTGTGCTTTCTCTATTTTAGTTTTTCTTTTTTTGTTCCTGAGCCATAGCCGAAGGATAGTCTTTAGTTTTTAAAGCTTTAGTTTTTGTATTCTGTATTAAAGCTAAAGGCTAACAGCTTTCAGCTAAAAGCCTGTATTTCATTATCACATTAGCTAATCATCACATTATCACATTAGTTCTTTGGGCGTTGCCGCTTGCTTCGCTTGCGGCCGTTGCAGCCCTTCCTATCTTTCTGCAACTAACGCGAAATACAGAATACAATTGGATGTTTTGTTACTATTGATATTCAGGATATACTAAATAGTGAAGAGAACAATATTATTTGGTATTGTTTACTTTGCGATAGCTAATAACATATTTATTTTTTTCTTCTATAGCATTTTTATAATATTCTTCATATCCTTTCTTTGTCATTAAATCTACTTGATAATAATGTTTGCCATAATTGACACAGTTTTTACCAAGTTTACTAATAAAGTATACAGCAAAATCAGTATATTGATAATGATTTAATTCAGAATTACTTACTCTTTTTCCATCTATCCACACACCATATATTTTTGCATTTTTCCAGGACTCTATTTGTTCTTTTACAGGAATATTTCTTGGCAGTGGTTCAGGGTAATGAATAAAAAAAACAATTTGTTTTTCTTGCTGCTCCTTACTCATCAATAAAAAAATAGTTTCTAATCTGTTGATGTCTTTTTGTGAAAACTTACTAAAAACCGGAAACCCCTTTTCACTTTTATTTTTATTTACAATCTGATCATATTCATTTAATAATTCTTGTGATGCACTTTGTTTGGTTGATGGTACTATATTCTGTTCTATTTTTGAAATTGAATTTGATATATTTTTTTCTTTGATTCTAAAAGCAAAAAGGAATACAACAATTGCAAGTAATGGCAATATAATTACTCTTCTTACATAGGAGAATTTTATTTTTTTATTTTGAGTAAGCATAGTTAATCTACGTTTTATTGGTGAAAAGAAAAATGGATTAGTTAATTTGTATTGATTTGATGGAAAAGCTGCTACTAAAAGCATTGAAGCAAAATCCGCAGCATTAGAGTTTTTAATTGCTCTGTTATCTGCAATAAACTCGTGTATTATTTCAAGCTCTTTTTTAATATACCAAAAGAATGGATTGAACCAGCCAAATACAAGATTTATTTGAATGAATATTATATCCCAACTATGTTTTTCCTGAACGTGGGTTAGTTCGTGTTGTAAAATATGTTTACCTGTTGGTGATTTCACATCTATTTCATCATTCCAGAAAATGTATTTAAAAAAAGAAAATGGCGTACCTCTTTCAGTTGTATTTAACAAAATAATATTATCCATTTTTAACTTTGGATATTTCTTATAAATACGGTATATTTTAAATAGAGAAACGACAAGTTCAATTAAAATAATAGTTGCCATTATACAATAAATAACAGGCAACAATTGCATCCAGTTAAAAGATGAATTAATTAGTTGTGTTGGTTCAGATTCAAACGCAGTATTGCTTTCGGAAATAAAAGTAAATACCCTATAAACAGGTTGATGTACTTTGGAGTCAGGAGTAAAATCAAATTTCATGAAAGGTATAATCCAGGATGCAACAATAGAAAAAAGTAAATAAAATCTGTTGTATTGATGGAATTTATTATTGCGTAGAGCTATAAAGTAATAACCAAATAATGCAGTACTGCTTAGTATCACTTTTAAAATATAAATCAATAGTAGCATGTTATTATTTTGTTTTAAGCTGGTTTAATAAAAGTTCTATATCTTTAAGTTTTAGTTTCTTTTTATCTATCATAAACGAAACAACATCTTTAAAAGAACCATCAAAATAATTCTCAACAATGTTGTTAATGCTGCCATTTGAATAATCCTGTTTTGAAACAATCGGATAGTAATAATGATTTCTTCCGTGAATTTCATTAGCAACAAATTCTTTATTTATTAAAATCTTTAGAAGCGTTGCAACTGTATTATTGTGGGGTTTAGGCTCTGGCAAAGCTTCTAAAATATCTTTTAAATATGCGGTCTTTAATTTCCAAAGAGTTTGCATTATTTGCTCCTCTGCTTTTGTGAGTGATTTATTTACCATAACTAATTATTTAGTTGTGCAAACATATAACTAATTATTTAGTTACACAACTATTTATTTAGTTATATTTATTTTTCCCGAATAGGAACATCTTGCCACTCGTTACTAGCTGCGCCCATTAAGTAGTCTTTATCAGATTGTAGCTGCTATTAATTAATATAAACAATAATCTCCAAACTTTCCACCCTTCAATTAAACAAAATATTTTTCTCACTCCTTACACCATCCTATAATGTTCTTTAATTCCTATTCGATTTATTCTATATAAAACTAAGGTATATCCCTCCGGCGCGTTGCCGCTTGCTTCGCTTGCGGCCGTTGCAGCCCTTCCTATCTTTCTGCTGCAACTAACGCAATACAGAATACAATTTGAAGAAGCAAACCACAGAGTCCCCTGTCGGAATTTTTATAATTATGGAAGTTCAGAGGGAGACTCTTTGGGGAAGTAAATAGCAGCTACAAGCTGCAAAGGATAACGGCACAGGCGAAGCCAGTGCCGAGTGACCATGCCTATTATTTAATAGCTGTTCCCAGACGGGGTATTTACAGTGTCATTAAAATTATTAGCAAAAAGGCAATCAGAATGCAATGTACTTTTATAAGAAAATAAATACGGCTCAAAATAAAGATCAATTTGATCAACCCAAATTGTATCTACTTTATTTAAACCTATACCCGGCATTCTTGCACCAGAATATTCAGCTATTGCTTTTTTGAAACCTTTCAGGCTATCTAATAATACTGTTAAACTTTTTCCTTTATATACATTACTATCCGCTTCTATATTTGTCTTAAGCCACTGTAAAGTATCAATTACTGTAGTTTGTGATCTCAATCCATTAACATAAAAAGTACATAGCATAACGATGATAATAATAATTTTTTTCATTTCCTTAATATTCTTCCACAGAAATATTTTCCACAATAGCATTTCCATACAAAAGTTCTAAGCTTTTATTCCATTTAGTAGTACCCAAGTACTGCATATTATAACTCCACCATCTTGTTAAAAATGGTACTGGTTTTTTAAAATATACACTTAAATATTTAATATGTGTATTAATAGTATCAATTGGGTTATTAATTGTTGGAACAAAACTTAGATGTAATTCTGTTTTATATGAAAAGAAAAAAGGTTCAAAATAAAGATCTATTTGATCAACCCAAATCGTATCCACTTTATTTAAACCTAATCCCGGCATTCTGGCTCCTGAATATTCAACTATTGCTTTTTTATACCCTTTTAAACTATCTAAAAGTGTATTTAAAGTCTTCCCTTTAAATATATTACTATCAGCTTCAATATTTGATTTAAGCCACTGTAAAGTATCAATTACAGTCGTTTGTGATTTCAATCCATTAACAGTAATAGTTATAAGTAAAACTATTATAATAATTATTTTTTTCATCCCTTTAAAATTCCCCTACCGACACACTTTCCACAATAGCATTTCCATACAAAAGTGCTAAGCTTTTATTCCACTTGTGAGAACCTAAACTCAACTTATCATAAGACCACCATTTTAACAAAAATGGAATTTTATTTTGAAACTTAACTCTTATAAAATTAATATGTGTATTAACTGTATCATTAAAATTGTTGGAATAAAAACAATTTGTATGTAAACTACTTTTATAAGAAAATAAGAAAGGTTGAAAATATAAATCAAATTGATTAACCCAAATCGTATCCACTTTTACTAACCCTAATCCTGGAACTGAAGGACCAGAATATTCACTTATTGCACTTTTATATCCCTTTAAACTATCTAAAAGTATTGAAAAATACTTCCCCTTAAAATAATTACTATCAGCTTCTATATTTGTTTTAAGCCATTGCAAAGTGTCTGCCGTAGTTTGAGACTGCAATTTATTAATATTGATAGTACTTAGTATGACTATTATAATAATTACCTTTTTCATAAATGTAAAATTAATAATTTAATTGCAAATGATTATGTTGTATTGTGGATTTCCATTACTATCCAATGATACTTCCATTTTCTTGAATTTCCCATCAGTATCCCTAATATAGGTTCTAATGGGTATTTTCAGTAGTTGAAGCATATAAACATTTGCATAAGTGTTTAACATATTGTTTGGGTATCCATTTTCTTCTAACTTATTTATTGCAATTTCGAATTGTCCCAAAGGGGTTTTGTTATTATTTATATCACCTGCCCAGTTATTCAAGTATGGGTTGAGTGCACCATTAATAGTAGGTATAGTATCTATAACCGAACCAATTGCTGTATTATTATAATAGCTGTTAGATGCACTGTCACTTGTTGTCATAATAGCAAATTGATAATTTCCTGGTCCAGCAAATATTTCAAACAGCCCTATAAAATTTCGCCTTCTACCGGTATCTGTTGCCACCCAATCCATTAGTGCAAATAAATCTTTTGGACTAGGACTTATGATAATGTTGGGTAAATTATCGTGAATATGTACATTAGAAGCTGTATAGTTGTCATAAGGCGCACTTACACTTGGATTAGCGGCTGTACCACTGTCCAGATATTTAGGCACAAAATTGTAAGGAGGTTGGCCGTTACTGCTATAAGCTTCAATTGAAAATCCTAATTCATAATTAACCTTGCTACTGCTATCTCTCAATTTACGCATATCACTGGTCGAATCTATTGCCTTCATTATAGTGTCCAGTACCTTACTTTTTGCACTATCCCCACATGGTTGTCTTGTTGGCTGCAAAGTATCTGTTCTGGTAGAATCTTTTAATGGCAATATTGGGGTCCATCCAACTGTAGTATTAGTAGTTGGAAAATGTAAAATGTGAGGTGCTGTACCACCATTATTTGTGCTAGTTCCTCCTCCATTATCATTAGTTGTTGTACTTCCACTTGTTGGTATATTTATACCTCCATTATTAGCCCCTATAATTACAATATGAATACCTCCAGGAGTTGATGTTGGATCTGATGGTGATTCAGTTGTTGGTGCCCCCCCAGATGGAGTTGGACCACCTCCCGAACCACCATTTCCACTTCCTCCAGGACAATTACCAGAGTTATATCCACTACCACAATCACAATCTGTATAAGCCCAGTTTTCATTATTTTCATCTGTCTGCCATAATTCCCAACAACCTGTTATACCATTCCATCTTTCTTCAACTACTCGATTCTGACTTATCATAGTTGAATTATGTACTTCATTGCTTGTATTTGAATCTATTGGAGATACTGATATTGAATAATTAAACAAACTATTATCTAAAATTAAATGTTTTTTTATCCCAAATACAAATTGATCCATAAATAAAAAATTCTCAGCATATTTACTTACCACACTATAATCCACTATACTACTATCAATCCCTCCCGGAAAATATTGCTGGTAATCCAATGCCCTGAATAGTTTTATACTGACTTCCCTGTTTACCTTAGCTTCTATATAGGCATCCACATAACCGGAATCTGTCATTGCCAGTGGTATAAAAACACTTGTCAGATTATTGCCACTATTGTTTTGTACAATTGCTTTATCCCATATTGGGTAACCAACATTCCTGACTATATCCCCCACAAAACATAGTTGCAGGTTGCGCCTTTTCAGTTCTTCTATTACCCTTAACGTTGCTGCTGGTAAATCAACATTAATCTTGAAAAAACGAATGGCTAATTCCTTATCTCCACCATTGCAGGTAACTACTGTAGTTGGTGTAGTTCCTGTAATGAAAGGGGGCACCTGATCCATTTGCAGATTGACAGTTGCAATAGCTGGTTGCTGTATATTATTAACATTATAGTTGTTTACAATACCACCTGGAAATACATTGTTGTTCAAAGCCGTTATTGCACTTCCCCAGTCCCATGCCAATGATGGCACATCGCTTGCATGTGGTTTTACAATTGCCCAGTTTATATTACCTGTTACCTGTCCCTGCATATTATCAGTGATAGTAACGGATGTTATTTCTGTTGTTCTTAATTTTATCATTTCCAGTTGCGTTGTTTGTGCCCGCGTTATCAGCACATGCACATACAACAACAATAATACCAGTATTATTCTTTTCATATTATAGTTTTATTGGGTTTATATATTCAGAAGGTTTGTTCATGGTAATGGGTACACCTCCTTTTTGTGTTTGCAGCAATTTCAGATAAACAGGTTTATCAGGTTCGTTGTAACTGTTATCGAACAATAACAGATTACCACACAGATAAATACTATCACCCTTTTGTTCGGTATGCATCCTTGCCGATTTAAACCATACAGTATTATCACCTCCTTTAGTTTTTAATATTTTAGTGTTTAGTTTTTCTTTCGGATACTGCATATTGCCGAATACCAGTTCTTTACTGGTTTCCTTTGCCGATAGGCTAATATATATACTATCGTTTTCTATCCAGTCGCCTTGCAGGGTATTACCAAATTTATATACATTCAGTTTCAGTCTGGTTTGTTTCAATATCTTCTTACCACTATAATCATATTTTATCAGATTGCCTTCATATATCCCCGACATATCGGGCACTGATTGTGGTGGTATTTTCTGATATATATTGCTGGCATCCGGCATTTCGGTAGTTGCTATTGCAGGTAGTTTTGGTTTTGCTTTATTACCAATACTATTTCTGTTTATACCTCTTCCACCAGTATTACCGGAACTGCTGCTATCAGCAGCATGTGCAGCAGCTATCGCTGCAAGAGCATAAATATAACCATGCTGTGCTGATAGGTTAATATAATAAGTAGCACTGTCAGCATTAGCTGCTACACCATATCCGTTCCTGAAACATAGTCCTGCAAAATACATAGCATCGGCCCTGCCTGCGTTAGCAGCCTGTTCGAACAATACCAGTGCAGCGGCATAGCTCTGATTGCAGCCCAATCCTTTATACAACATATATCCTTTGGCAAAATAAGCAGAGGTATCGCCAAGTTGAAAAGCAGTATCAAAATACTGAAAAGCAGTTTTAAAATCAGTACTATCGGCAGCCCTGTGTTTATACACCATCCCTAAATTGGTGTATGCCTTTGTATAACCATTGGCAGTTGCCTGTTTCAACCAGTAAACAGCCGAAGCAAAATTGCTGTCTGTACCCATTCCTTTAGCATACAATAGTCCTGTTGCATTCATTGCCTTTGCTTCACCATTAACGGCTCTTTGCATATATAAAGCAAAAGCTTTGGCAGGGTTATACAATGTATAGGTTCCGGTAAGGTATATAAATGCGCTATCTACTGTCCGTGTAGTATCAGTATTGGTTTGTGCCATACTACCTGTATATATCAGCAGCAGAAATATCCATAATATTTTCATCTCAATTAATTTAGTATTTGAATTATCCATTATCAATTGTCAATTGATTTTCTACCATTGCAAAAAGGTGTCATTACCATCACCATAAGCTGATTGATAATCCCATTCATTTTTTAATATTACCAATACTTTTGGCATCAGTTCATTAATTCTGGCACAGCTTTCATATTGCAATTCCTTATCGAATGCATTCTGATAATATGCCACTAAAAAAGATAAATGATAATTGGTTAATTCCAGTACTGTTTCTGTACTGTCAAATTTGCTGCTGAAATCATCATGTTTCATTACTTCTGCCCAGTCCTGTTGTGCCAGACTGTTGGCTGTACTCTGATATTTATAGGTCAGTACATCAGTATATTCTTCATTTGTCAGTATGTCATTCAATACTTTGCTTTCATATACAGTGGAATTATATTCTCCTACAGCATCTTTCTTTCTGAATTCTTTCTTCAATCTATTATATTCAAGTAATACCAGTTGTAGTTTATTTACCTGATCTTGATTTAATCCCAGTAAATCACTGTATTTTATAGCAATGTCTATTTGCGAGGCATTGGCAGGGTTACCATCCATAGCAATCAGGCTATCAATAGCAGGTTGATATGTATTTACAATCGTATCTATCAAAACTGCTTTATCATCCGAATAAAGCGGAAATATTTTATTGATTGTTGCCAAGGCCCATTCTCTTTGTAATATAACAGGGGTTAATTTTCTGATAACATGTTTCGATAAACTGTTTTTCTGTTCATATTCCTGCAAGGCTGCCTGCATGGCAGTAGTAGCATTGTTCATTATTTCTGTATTATACAATGCTGTATAATTTGCACTATCCGAAATGTCGGTATAAACCTGACTGAAAGCAGCATTGAATATATCGGCATAAGCTGCACTGGTATTGCTGATACAAAGATTATAATACAGATTAGTTAATGGTTTCCATTGATGATCATCAACACCTACAACACTATCCAGAAAATTAAATTTAGTATTCAGAAAAGCAGTACCAGCAGCAGCCTTTATATATTGATCTGCCAGGCTATCGTAATTAACTAAAGTATTATAAACATTAGAATCCAATACATCCGGATCTGTATATTCTGATAATACTTTTTCTAAATCTGTTTGCCTTTTATAATATATATTGAAAAATTCTTTTTGCAGCATTCCGTTTGTATTATATTTCTGTTGCAACATTGCCGTGGTTAATTTAGCAACTCTTTCTGCATCTTTCGATACTCTGGCATTGTAGTACATATCAATTTCATCGGCAGTAAGTAAATTATTAAATTGATATTTATAATACAACTTTGCACTATCCATAGCATCAGTACTTGCTCCGTTCTGTATCATATTATACAGATTTTGTTCTTCGTCACTGAAAAAACCGGCTAAAGCTACCTGTTCACTAACCGTTAATGACACTTTTGAAGCCACATCATACACTTTCAAAACTACCGATTCGGGGTAAACATTTAAAGAATCTGTGTTAATCACCTGACTGTTACCTCTAAGCATTGTTAACAACAACACTATTAATCCAGATACATGTTTTAGTTTCATCTTGTTGGTTTTATTTTATTATTTTAGTATAAGTATATTCTAAAATTATTGCTATTGTTTATAACAGTTTTGTTTTATCTGATTAACTGTTATCATTTCAAATCAATATATATTACTACCTGCAAATAAATGGGACAAGATATTCCTAACCTACCGTTTTTTAACGGTATTTTACTTAAAATGTTATTAAAATGCTAAGGTTCAGACTGTAAACGATATAATATTTTCTACTGGATTTCGCTTTTTACTCCATTTAAATTCACTTTTTCATTCAAATACACCCTAAAAACCCGAGTACTAGTACTTTTCACTAAAGTACTAGTACTATTGAACGGAGTACTAGTACTCTGAGCTAAAGTACTAGTAATATTGTCTGAAGTACTAGTACTCTGAGCTAAACTACTAGTAATATTGTCTGAAGTACTAGTACTCTGAGCTAAACTACTAGTAATATTGTCTGAAGTACTAGTACTCTGAGCTAAACTACTAGTACTATTGTCTGGAGTACTAGTACTCCGAGCTAAAGTACTAGTACTATTGACTGAAGTACTAGTACTCCGATGAAAAGTACTAGTACTCGTTTTTTTTGACTGTTTTTATTACTCTGTTTTTATAAAACATGATAAATATCATATAGCAACATGACAAATGTCATACAGGCGGGTGATGAAAGTCATTTTTTACTAAACTCACTGGCGTATTTTTGCATTTCAAAACCTGAAACTCACTTAAGAAGTAATAGATTAGTAACATCCATTGAGATAACAGAATACATACTTTCTTTATCCACTATTACTGCGTTTACCTTGCGTGTGTGCAATACTAACTGTACACTTAACAAACATCTCAATTTTTTTTAACGGTTCATATTTTATTTATTTTTTAAATTTAAATGTTATGGCACATATTTCAGAGTGCGGTTTTGGTTATCATGAGAACACAGGTTCTACTTTTAATGAATTTGCTGAGGGTGTTCAAACCGGGATTAACGATAATCCTGATAAGTTTGATCCTACCAAAAGTCCAGTCAGCAACGATATACTGGTTGCTTTGATTGCAACTATGGTGCAGGACTATACCAATTATCAGAAAGGGGGTAAGGCTCAGAAACAAATTTATCTGACTTCCAAAGGGTTTGTAATGGAAGCAGTTGATAAACTGGTGCCATGGATAAATGGTATTGCTAAAGGCGATACTAAATTGATCATCCTGGCCGGGTTTGAACCAACCTATGCGGTTCCTGCCCAGAAGGAACCAACTGAAATAGCTGCTCCTTCAGCTGTAATAGTTGAAACCGGTACATCAACCGGGTTGATGAGTAGTGAATGTGAAACGTATGGTATCAATCATTTTTATGGTTGTATAGTATCGATTGGTCAGCCATTGCTGGCTACAATTGGTATTACCTTATCGGGTCAGTTGATGCTTCCTGCTAATATGCCTTGTGCAATCATTCACGATTTATCGCATAACCGTAAAAAAAAATTTGCTGGGTTAACCAAAGGAGTTGATTATTATTTTTACTGGTATGTAGTGAGTACCGGTGGAGTAAGTCAATTGAGCAGTGCAGTGGTAATGACCAGTATATAGTCTTCTATTTTTAATGATTCATAAAGCCTTCAGTAAATAATTTTTACTGAGGGTTTTTTATTCTCAACAGAGTCTCCCAACGGGGACTCTGTTGCTTTAGCAGCCTTCACTAACAAACCTATCTTTTAAACATTTCAGACAATACAGAACCTGCCTGTACTCTTGCGTTAGTGCCAGAGCGGATTATCCTTTTGCTGCGCGCACCCCTATCCCCTAAAGGGGCATAATACAGCGCGCAGCAAAAGATAGCAGCGGCGGCACGGCTGCAAGCGAAGCATTGCAGCAACGCCCAAATAAAAAGAATACAGAAAACTAATGTCTAAAGATTTAAAAACTAAAAAATACATATACAATTGATGTCAACAATCAGTCCATTTTCCCCTTCTGCCATTCCCTGTATTGCCATTTATTAATTATTGTGTTACTTTACAACTTGTAAATAACAAACCTGACGATTATGAAAAAGTTACTACTGTTATTGAACCTGCTGATTTTGTTCGGTATCGTTCAGGCTCAGACATTGCTGTCGCCATCGGAATATTTAGGGTATAATATTGGCGATCGGTTTACACCTCATTATAAAATAAATGAATACTGCCATTATCTGTTTCAGCAGAAACAACAGAGTTGTGTGCTGTACAAATATGGCAGCACCAGTGAACACAGAGACCTGATACTGCTATATGTATCTGCTGCTGACAACATAGGCAATCTGGAAAAAATAAGAAGAAACAATCTGCGCCTTGCCGGTGTGCTGAAAGATGATACTGCTGCCAGCAAAACAGCTCCTGCCATTGTATGGCTTAGTTTCAATGTGCATGGCAACGAACCTGCTTCCAGCGAGGCTGCCATGATGCTGCTGTATCATTTGCTGAAGGGTGATAATGCTAAGATGAACAACTGGCTGCAACATACGATAGTAGTGATAGACCCCTGTCTGAATCCCGATGGCAGAGACCGCTATGTAAACTGGTACAACAGTGTGAGTAACCGGAACGGCAATATCAGTCATCAGACCCGCGAACATCAGGAACCATGGCCGGGAGGAAGAAGCAATCATTACAACTTCGATCTGAACCGCGACTGGGCATGGCAGACACAAAAGGAATCCATCAGCAGGCTGAAGATTTACAATGAATGGCTGCCACAGATTCATGTGGATTATCATGAACAGGGATATAATTCTCCTTACTATTTTGCTCCTGCAGCAGAACCTTTCCACGAAGCTATTACACCCTGGCAGCGAAGCTTTCAGACCGTAATAGGCAAGAACCATACTAAGTATTTTGATGCCAGCAACTGGCTGTACTTTACCAAGGAAACCTTCGATTTGTTTTATCCTTCCTATGGCGACACCTATCCTACTTTCAATGGTTCGGTGGGTATGACTTACGAACAGGCTGGCATAGGTGCAGGATTGAAAACCACAACAGAATCGGGCGATACCCTTACCCTATGGGACAGAATTTATCATCACTATACTACGGCTGTATCTACCATAGAAATTGCCGCTATGAATTATGCTGAAATAGTGGCACAGTATCAGCAATATTTCAGTGATAATATCAGCGGAAAGAATGCCATTTATAAAACCTATTTATTAACCACCAATAGTTCCGAAAAGCTGTTGCCTGTAATGGAATTGCTGAAAAAGAATGGCATAGTATATGGCACGGCTACAAAGACTACTCCACTGAAAGGACATCGTTATTTTACCGATAAAGATGAGGATGTACAACTGGGAAAATATACGCTGGCCGTATCGGCACAGCAATCGAAAGGCACACTGATAAGAGTGTTGTTTGAAGAACAAAGTATATTGAAAGATAGCAATACTTACGACATTACAGCATGGAGTTTACCCTTTATGTTTGGGGTAGATTGTTATGCTATTAAAACAGGAGCCATCAATATACAGCCTTATAAGATGGATAAGATAACGGAAGTAAAACCGAGTTATGGTTATCTGATTCCATACAATAGTTTTACCAGTGCCCGGATGCTGGCGGCATTGCTGAACCATCATATAAAAGTCCGCACTGCATCCAAACCTTTCAACTGCAATGGAATCAGTTATCCCGAAGGAACACTGATAGTACTGAAGAGTGGAAACAAAGAAGAAGATCTGGTGAAACTACTGAATACTTTAGCTGCTGAGTTGAATGTTCAACCGGTAGAAGTCAGCAGTGGATTTGTAGAGAAAGGTTCCGACTTTGGCAGCAGCGATGTAAGGTATATTAAAGAACCTAAAGTGGCTTTGTTTACCGGAGAAAATGTATCGGCAACTGCAGCAGGAGAAATATGGAATCTGTTTGAAGAACAACTGAATTATCCGATTGATTTATTAAATGTAAATGACTTCAACAGACTGGACCTGAAACAATATACGGCTATCATTATGCCGGATGGAAGTTATAAGTCTATCAATGATAAAACCAGTACCGAAAGACTGAAAGATTTTGTAAAGTTTGGGGGCAAATTAATCCTGCTGGAGAATGCGGTTTCATTATTCAACAATTCGGACTGGGGAATAAAACTAAGGGAAGATAAAAGCGATGATAAGGCAGAAATCACTGTAAAGAAATATGCCGAAAGGGATAAAGATGCATTGCCTTATTCCATACCGGGCGCTATATTCAAACTGCAAACCGATAAGACACATCCTATATGGTTTGGGTATGATGCCAACTATTATTCCTTAAAACAAAACAGCAATGTGTACGATCTGCTGAAAGATGGATGGAATGTGGCTACCTTGAATAACGATAGCTATATCAGCGGTTTCTGTGGTACTAAAATAAAGAACAGACTGAAGGATGGACTATTGATTGGCAACATAGAAAGCGGCGATGGTCAAGTGATATTTATGGCCGATGATCCGGTATTCAGAATGTTCTGGGAGAATGGAAAACTGTTGTTGTTCAATGCCGTGTTTATGGTGGGACAGTAGAATACAAGGAGACAGGAGTAAGGAGTAAGGAGTAAGGAGTAAGGAGTAAGGAGAATACAAATACATTTTGTTGGTTGATGAATATTTAAATTATGAAAGAAGAACTGGTGTTTTTTAATACTGTTTTTGAACAGGAATTACTGGAAGAAATAGATCATTTATCGGAAAGAGCTTCTTTTTCCGCAGGAGAGGTTATTATGGATTATGGTCAGATTGTAAGGCAGATGCCTTTGATAACAAAAGGCTCGGTGAAGATTTCAAGACAGGATGAAGACGGCCATGAATTGTTTCTGTATTATATCAATGAACACGAAACCTGTGCCATGACTTTCACCTGTTGTATGATGCGCAATGCCAGTGAAATAAAAGCTGTTGCCGAAGATGATGTGGAAATGCTGTTGTTGCCCATAGATGTAATGGATAAATGGATGATGAAATATACCACCTGGAAAAGTTTTATCATGCGGACCATCATGATGAGGTTTAATGAACTATTAAAAACCATTGACCAGATAGCCTTTCAGCAACTGGATGAGAGACTGATACATTACCTGATTGAAAAATCAAAAATCAATCATTCCTCCGTCATTACTTTATCACATCAGACTATTGCCGACGACCTTGCTTCTTCCAGGGTAGTCATTTCCAGATTATTGAAGAAACTGGAAAACGACAATCAGATTATACTGTACAGAAACCAGATTAAACTACTGAACCTTGTGTAACTTATGTTACATATTAAATGATTTACCGGAAATATATTTGCCATTCAAACATTAAGTTATATGAAAAAGAATATGGGAACAGCCGACAAAATGATCCGCATTGTTGTGGCGTTGGTATTAGCATTACTGGTTTATTTCAAAGTAGTAGAAGGAACATTAGCGATCGTTCTGCTGGTATTCGCCGGAGTATTTGTACTGACCAGCTTTATCAGTTTCTGCCCATTGTATCTGCCCTTTAAAATAAATACCTGCAGGAAAAAATAGTTGTTACAAAATATTCAATAAGAGATGTTAGGATTTATAAAAAAGCTATTTGGCTTAGGGCCACAGATTGACTTTGCAGGAATGTATAAGAATGGAGCACAGATAATAGATGTACGAACTCCAGGAGAATATGCATCGGGACATATTAAAGGCAGCATTAATATTCCGCTGCAGAATTTAACTGCCGGATTAAATAAAATAAAGAAAGACAAGCCTGTTATTACCTGCTGTGCTTCGGGAATGAGAAGTGCCAGTGCAAAAGGAATATTGAAGTCGAACGGCTATACAGAAGTGTATAACGGAGGAGGATGGACAAGTCTGAATAGTAAATTGTCCAGATAGTTTTCATGGAATAAGACAGGAAATGCAAAATTTCTTTGTTTTTAAAATATTTTATATATTTGCTCCCTATGCAACGCCACAGTTTCTGTGGCGTTGTATTTTTTTTATCTCATGTACATAAATAGATAAGCAAATGACAGAGTATGTAACAAAAGAGACTTTCGAGAAGATGAAGCAGGAGTTGTACCAGATGAAATCGGTGGATCGTCCGGCTGCATCGAAAGCAATTGCGGAAGCAAGAGAGAAAGGTGATTTGAAAGAAAACGCCGAATATGATGCGGCAAAAGAAGCACAGGGTATGCTGGAAGCCAGAATTAAACAACTGGAAGGAATTATAGCTAATGCTAAAATTGTTGATGTATCCACACTCGACACCAGCAGAGTAGCTGTACTGACTAAGGTTTCTATTACCAATCTGGCTACCAAAAAATCGGTAACCTATCAGATAGTAGGAGAGAAAGAAGCTGATTTAAAAGCAGGAAAGATTTCTGCATCATCACCTATCGGTAAGGGATTGATTGGGAAGCAAGTAGGTGAAATAGCCGAAATAATTGCTCCTAACGGTATCCTTAAGTTTCAGGTAAATGAAATTACTATCTAAATAAAGCATTTCAATTACTGTAATAAAAAAGGGCTGATTCAATATCAGCCCTTTTTTATGTATATACTTTAATGCATTATCTTACTCCGTGCATCATTTTCACCATCCAGCTGGCAATAACGAATAGAATAACCGAGGCTATTCCGGCCATGAATACAAATATCATAAAGAACTGATAGAGGTTTTCTATTTTAAATCCGACAAAAGATTTCGCTTTTACAATACTGGCTCCTTCTACCGTAATGATAACAGATTTCTTTTCGCTCTCATCTTTAATCACCGAATAATCAATCATTTCGCTCAGGTACACTGTTTTGCCATCGTATTCCTTCACTTTTGCATTATCCTTCAGGATCGTAAACTTATGGTCTGTATTTACTTTTTGTACTACTTCGGTAGGCACTACCGATTCAGGATATAATCCGCTTAAAGTACCGGCAAACTTGTTGGCAGTGGCATTGGCAAGGAAATAAACTCCCATTAACAGGGAAGCTAAACGAACGGGCGATAATTTATTCACCATAGATAAACCAATAGGCGATAAACATAGTTCACCAAATGTGTGTATGGTATATAATGCCAGCAACCAGATCATAGATACCTTAACGCCTGGTAACAATCCTTTTACACCGAATGCAATTAATAAATAACCCATGGCCAATAAGAACAATCCCATTGCCTGTTTGAAAGGAGAAGCAGGTTCCATATTGCGTTTACCCAATGCAGTCCATAGTATGGCAAACAAAGGAGCAAATATTACAATGGCTACTGCATTCACACTCTGGAAATAAGAAGCCGGTATCTGCCATCCAAATAAGTGACGCTCAGTTTGTTCTTCTGCAAAATAGGTAAGAGAAGCTCCTGCCTGTTCGAATGCACTCCAGAAGAATATTACGAAGAAACAGGCAATATATATTACGGCTATTCTTTGTTTTTCTATTTTAGTTAAAGAAGGATCGGAGATGATCAAAGCAGGTATGGCTATTGCCAGACTAAAGATTACACTACCTATCAGATCGAAATCAATACCTCCAAACTGATGAGAATAGGATAATGGTTTTTTAATGAAATCAGTAACCAGTCCTGGTATTTCACTAAAGTTAAGACCGAACATGAAAAGGCAGAATAATAATACTGCTACCCCACCCCATATTAAAAAGAATTTCTTTGGAAACTCTACTTTCAGTTCATCCACTACGTTATCGTTGTTGCGGGCACTGTTTGGCAGTACACCAATCTGTTCACCTTCAGGCGTTACTATATATTTATTCTTAAGATAAATAAACATGATAACCGATAGAATCATTCCGAAACAAGCTGCCAGGAAACCCCATTTGAAATCAGCAGGATCGCCGGTATCACCTAAATATCCGCATAATAAAGGTGCAATGAAAGCGCCTAAATTGATACCCATATAAAAGATAGTAAAGGCCGAATCGATTCTTTTATCTCCCGGTGGATATAACTGACCCACCATAGTAGAAATATTGGGTTTGAAGAAACCATTACCAAATATCAGTAAGCCTAACCCTATAAACATGAAAACAGATGAAGTACCAATATTGTGAAACATGGAACCCGACAGGAACATCATAAACTGCCCGGCTGCCATCAGCAAACCACCAATGATGATTGATTTTCTGTTGCCCCAGTATCTGTCTGCTACATAACCACCAATTAAAGGTGTCAGATAAACCAGTCCGGTATAACTACCATAAATCTGTGAACCTAAATCTTTATCAAATAACAATGCTTTAGCCATGTACAATACGAACAAAGCTCTCATTCCATAGTAACTGAAGCGTTCCCACATTTCAGTAACAAACAATACATACAACCCCTTTGGGTGCTTTTGCTTAGCAGCAGTCTGATCCATACTTTTTTATTTCGTTATTTAAATTTAATAAATCTATCGTCCAAAATAAAGGGTTTTATCCAAACTAAACTACTTTCGCCGGCAATCTGTTGTCAAATATCTTACACAATGAACATTTTAATACTGGGATCAGGGGGTAGAGAACACGCTTTAGCTTGGAAAGTATCGCAATCCTATCACTGCGATAAACTATTTATTGCACCGGGAAATGCTGGTACTGCAACCCTTGGAAGCAATGTAGCCATATCGGTTGTGGACTTTGCCGCACAGAAACAATTCTGTCTGGACAATCATATCAATATTGTAATAGTAGGACCCGAAGAACCACTGGTAAAAGGAATTTATGATTTTTATAAAGCCGATGATGCATTAATAAACATCATTGTTGTAGGTCCTTCTGCCAATGCGGCACAACTGGAAGGCAGCAAATCGTTTGCTAAAACCTTCATGTTGAAACATGGTATTCCAACGGCTGCCTATGCCGAATTCACTATCGGTAATCTGCAGGAAGGAAAAGAATATATCAGCAGACATACATTACCCATTGTTTTAAAAGCCGATGGACTGGCAGCAGGCAAAGGTGTGGTAATCAGTCAGACACATGAAGAAGCCTTGCAGGTATTTGAAGATATGATTGTGGGCAAACAGTTTGGTGAAGCATCCAGCAAGGTGGTGATAGAAGAATTTCTGGATGGTATAGAAATAAGTGTATTTGCCCTGACCAACGGAAAGGATTATCAGATTATTGGTCATGCAAAGGATTATAAAAGAATAGGCGAAGGCGATAAGGGTTTGAATACCGGAGGCATGGGTTGCGTATCGCCCGTTCCTTTTGCCGATAATGCCTTTATGAATACTATAGAAGAAACCATCATTAAACCAACCATCAATGGATTGAAGGAAGATGGACTGGAATATTATGGTTTTGTTTTCTTTGGATTAATCAAATGTAAGGATGCTGTAAAGGTGATAGAATACAACTGCCGCCTGGGAGATCCTGAAACGGAAGTAATACTGCCAAGACTGGAAACCGATCTGGTAGCCTTGTTTGCTGCCATGGACAATGGTACGCTGGAAGATGTGAATATCAATTTCAGCGACAATAGTTTTGCTACTGTAGTAGCAGTCAGTGGTGGTTATCCGGGAGAGTATAAGAAACATCTTCCTGTTAGTTTGCCCGACATTTCCTTTAAAGAAGACAGTATCATTTTCCATGCGGGCACCATTCAGCATGAAGACAATACTGTACTGACTAACGGAGGCAGAGTACTGGCTGTAACATCGGAAGGGAAGACCATTAAAGATGCAGTAGAATCAAGTCTGGCCATTCTGGAAGATACTTCTTTCGATGAAATGTATTACAGAAGAGATATTGGATACGAATTTGAATAAACCCAACTGTATTCATCACCCTATAATACATTTTATGCTGAAGTTATTCTTCCTCTCCATACTGATTCTTTCGGGCTTTTCTGCTATCAGTCAGGTGAAGGCTACAACAGAAAACGGCAAGGAAGTTATTCTGTTCGACAATGGTACCTGGAAGCTGAACAACGATAGTACCAATCCTGCAGTAGTGGAAACAGATACCATTAAAACCAATCCGGTTAAATTTACAAAGACCGATAAATCAAGCTTTTTAGTAAAGAGCAATGTATCGCATGTGGGTGTGTATATCAATCCTGCAAAATGGTCGTTTTCGGTTCATTCCGAAAATGAAACATTTCCCGAATACCGGTTTACCATGCGGTCGGGCAATGGATATGCCATGCTGATAACGGAGAAGATACAGGTGGAAATGGAAAGCACTTTGCAAAGAGCACTGATAAATGCACAGAAAGCAGGGCCCGATGCCAGGATTGATCATGCTGAATACCGGATAGTAAACAATCAGAAAATACTCTGTGCCCAGATCAGTTGTACCATCAAAGGTATCCGATATATATATCTTGCATATTATTTTTCTTCGGAATACGGCACTTCGCAGTTGCTGACCTATACCACACAGAAACTATTCAATGAATCGGGCAATGAGATGGAAGACTTTCTGAATGGATTTACAAGCCTGGAGAAATAAGGAGACAGGAGTCAGAATAATACAGTTACCAGTTACTGGTTACCAGTAACTGGTAACTGTATTTTGTATTATTCTATCTCCTGTCTCCTCACTCCTGTCTCCTGTATTTACATTACTGAAGGCATCAGATTTATATTGTGTTTGCTGGCTACTTTTATCAGGATGGGTATTATGATGGATGCGCCGGGGATGAGTACAAAGGGTACTACAATGCCAATGATCTTTAAAGTATCGGCCACCTGTACTTTCAACAGATGTTCTTCTTCTTCGGTTATAGTGCCGGTATGAACATATTTTCGGATAATGACACCCACCTCTTTTACATTGGCTTCTTCCTTGTGAATACTGATTACCAGGTGATGTCCGCAGTCTTCTATATGTTGTTTTAAAACGTCTATATGCATTATTGATTATCTTAATTGATTGAAGGAACAAACTTAGGCATTATTTTAAATACAGTATTAGTTTCTGTCTTTGTTGGTGAAGTACGCCAAGTGTATTATAAATTGGTATGGATTTTTTTATTGTTATTTCATATAATTAAAGTTTAAAAATTAGTTGGAAAGAATAATAATAAAAGATAATAAAGGGATAAATATTAAAGATACTACAATAGCACTT
>Ga0364886_10117_pt1 | contig 49851 bp, 47 predicted proteins | sample ExccelJu500001D3_4_FD_206926 | JGI IMG/M metagenome (GOLD analysis project Ga0364886, IMG submission 206926) | Enriched cells from Trout Bog Lake Hypolimnion, Wisconsin, USA - BchlTB.July23.5000.01.D3 | ecosystem: Environmental > Aquatic > Freshwater > Lake > Hypolimnion/Profundal zone | place... | reverse complement strand
GCAAATACTCCCGAGTTCAGCGCAACTTCGGGCATTCCCGTTCGCCATCCGTTGTTGGTTCTAATTTCTAATTTAAACATCACACAAATGACCTTGGCGGTTTTGGTCGTGATTTTCTTATGGCAATGGGTCGATGCACACTACCAAATCAACCAAGTACAGCAAGAATTAGCCAAACGATTGGCAGAAATAGATGGTACAAGCAAAGCCAATTTGACGCTGCTTACACAGAATCAGGAAGTGGTGCGCGAACTTGGCGGCAAACTAAGTTTGCTGGAAAGTAAATTTGCTGAATCGCAAAATCAGCGCGCTGCACTTGAAGCTTTGTATCAGGAGATGTCAAGCAGCCGTGACCAAACCACGCTTGCCGATGTGGAGCAAATGCTGATGATCGCAGAGCAACAGCTGCAACTCTCTGCCAATGTTAAAGCCGCCATAATCGCCATGCAGCAGGCCGATAGTCGTTTGCAAGGGCTTGATCGACCGGCAATGGGCGGGTTGCGCAAAGCTATCAATCACGACATCGACAAATTGCGCGCATTGCCCAATATTGATGTGGCCGGCATTAATCTGCGCATCGACAATTTGGTCGCTCTTGTTGCCTCCCTCCCTTTGGCGCAGGATGCACATAGACCAGACACACAACCCTTACCTGCTCAACCCCTTGAAGAAAGTGCCTGGAAAAAATTCTGGCGCGAACTGTGGCAAGAGGCAAAACAACTTGTACGCATTGAGAATACGGAAAAACACGAGCTTCCTTTGCTGTCGCCAACCCAGACCTTCTTCCTTAGAGAAAATCTGAAAATTCGCCTACTCTCTGCCCGTCTGGCACTGTTATCGCATGATGATGCCAGTTTCAAACAAGACATAAAGGCAGCACAGAAATGGACTTCTATTTATTTCGATGCGCGGTCAAAAGAAGGCATCCAAGCATTGGAGGTATTACAAAATCTGGTCGCTTCTAATATAAGTGTTGACCTTCCCGACATTTCCGGCAGCCTGGAAACCGTGCGCAACTACCGAGTTTCGCACGAAAAGGGCGCACGATGAAATCCCTAGTCTGGCTCCTGGTTCTTTTTGCTGCTGCGGTGGCAGTGACGACTGCCGCACACAACCCCGGTTACGTGCAACTTGTTTACCCGCCTTATCGGGTGGAATTATCACTTACCTTATTTATTGTTTCTTTGGTGTGTTTGTTCGCATTTTGTTACCTGACGATACGCCTCTTGCAGGCCACATTGAACCTGCCCGCCTATGTTCGCGCTTTTCGCCAAGAGCGTGCGCAAAATAAAGGACGCTCCGCCATGACAGAAGCGCTAACCGCTTTTTTTGAAGGGCGATATGCAGCGGCAGAAACAGCCGCAGCTCAAGCAATGGAATTGGGTGACAAATCAGGAATCACCTCCATCATCGCGGCATGCTCGGCTCATGAATTGAGAGAATTTGATAAAAGGGACGGCTATCTCGCCCATGCAGAAAACCAGACTACCGGTGACTCAACCATGCGCCTGATAGCAAAAGCCAAATTTCAACTCGATCAAAAACAGCCCCAGTCTGCACTGGCTACCCTGAAAGAATTAAACGAGACAGGCAAACGCAAACATGTCGGCGTACTAACGCTGGAACTTAAAGCTCACCAACTAGCTGGCAACTGGGATGCAGTTTTGGACCTCACCGAACAACTTGAAAAGCGCAATGCCATCGAGTCCACTTTGTCTGAACACTTGCAGCAACATGCCTGGGGGAAAAAATACGTAACCACTCTCATGGAATTGAGTCATTGCGCAGATTGTGGAAATCCTTACCCGGCGAATTTAAGTGTAAGCCAAGTATTGCTGCCTCTGCCGCACAGTCATTTTTGAAAATGCATGATCCCGCCTCAGCCTGCAAGTTGCTAGTGGAAAGTTTGAACTCTCAATGGGATAGCGATCTCGTTACACTTTACGGCGACTGTCTAACTAATGACGTTACCGCTCAAATTGATCAAGCCGAACGCTGGCTAAAAATTCAATACGATGATGCAGGATTATTGCTTGCGCTCGGCAAACTGTGTCTGCATCAAAAACTATGGGGCAAAGCACAAAATTATCTGGATGCCAGCATCAGCCTCCATCCCAGCCAAGCCGCCTACAACTCGCTGGGAAAACTTGCCGAACAACTGGGGAAAAAGGAAGACGCTTTCAATTACTACCATCTTGCTATGGATTTGGTGGAAGAGAGCAACTAACTCTGCTTCGTTTTCCTGTGGGCTAATCTCGTCTTGTGCCCTGTAACACAACCACCCCTCGGCCCCTTGCAAGCTCTCCCCTTATCAGGGAGAAGCGCTTAGGCCTCCACTGATAAGGGGAGGTTTGGAGGGGTTTGGTTTGCGAGGATTATGGTGCTTCAAGGGGCAACCATCAATCTAGCAAAACACTCCTATCTATTTTGATAGGTTGCCCGAATGAGTCAGGTGTCACCACCATAAGAGATGTGTTTCACAATTACAATATTTATGCTACGGTGTGTCATTCTTTAACTACTAACTGTTAGTTATAAAGCGAGTTATATTTTTGGATACTAGAATAAACACCTGTCCTGATAATAGATTAGGTCCTTTATTGGGCTGTACATTACGTTAGATATTAATGATGAACGAGAGAAGATGTAATTCTTGCAATAGTTCATTTTTTAGTGAGCATTCCATGCTCTGCCTAAAATGTATTATGCAAGGTGCAATTCTGAATAAAGAATTAGATAGTGCTAATAAGGAACGAGAACGGCTAGAACAATTAGCAAAAAGAGAAAAATCGATTAGTTCGCCCAAAAACTCTGCCTCCTTAAAAAAGACTAAAAACATACCGAGTCACAAAATTAAGCAAGCAGAGAGCAAATCCATTGAAGATAAACTTTTTAAAGCAATAGAACAGCACCAACAAGTCCAAGACAAGATCGCCCGTGCCTTCGCAAAACCAGATTTCAGTGCGCTTAGTGGTTATCAAGTTCAAGGAGGCTTACCAAGCCTTGGTAAAAGAAAATAACAAATGGAAATACCTAACCCGACATTCAACTCGGACTCCGCAAAAGCGCGGAGCCGGTTAATTCCACGTTAGCCGCCATGAATCCGGGCAAAGTTGATCGAAACCGCCTTGTGGCGCTGACGGATCTCCCGAATGTTGGGGAAGCCTGTGCTAAAGATTTACGGCTTATCGGTATTCACAACCCAAGCCAACTTGAGGGCAAGTGCCCATTTGAGATGTATGAGGTGCTTTGCGAAAAAACCTCTTCGCGTCACGACCCGTGCGTCATTGACGTTTTCATGTCTGTGACACGCTTTATGGCTGGCGAAGAACCGCGCCCTTGGTGGTCATATACAGCTGAACGGAAACTATCACTTAAGCAGAAAGGTAGGAACAAATGAAATTCGGTTACACCATTGTTTATGTGCCATCGGTTACTGAAGCCCTTACCTTCTACAAAGAAGCGTTCGGTTTTGAAACCCGTTTTCTTCACGACTCTGAGCAATACGGAGAGTTGGAGACTGGAGCAACCGTTCTTGCCTTCGCCTCTCATGCAATGGGTGAAATGAATCTTGGTGGGCTGTATCAAAAAACCGACCCCAATGCTGCGCCACTTGGTGTTGAATTAGCGTTCGTAGCCGACGATGTCGTTTCAGCTTATGCCAAGGCCATCGCCGCTGGTGCCATCGCTATCAAGGAGCCGATTGAAAAACCTTGGGGTCAAGTTGTGGCTTATGTCCGCGCTAAGGATGGTTCGCTAATTGAGCTATGTTCTCCAATTGGCGGCTAACCGAGAGACCGGCTACGCCAGCCCCTCAGTTTATCGTTTGGGCTTACAAGACTTTTCGGTGCTAAAACTGCTATGATTTGCAAATGGCTCCAACAATACTCCGTCAAGGTGCATTTCGGCTTTTCTTCTTTTCACGAGAAGAGCCACGTATGCATGTTCATGTTAGCCATACAGACGGTGAAGCCAAGTTTTGGCTGGAGCCCCAGATTGAGTTAGCAATGAATCAAGGGCTTTCAAAAAAGCAGATCAACGAAGCATAGTTATTGGTGCAAGATCATTACGAGGAGATCATCCATGCCTGGCGTAGCCACTTCTGAAGTCGAAGTTTCCTTGGCATCAAGCAAGGGGTTCTGGTTGCTTTTGAAAGACGAGGAACTTTTTGTTCCCTACGCTGAGTTTCCTTGGTTCAAGAAGGCGACTCTGGAACAGATTACTACCGTCGAATGGCCAACACCCAATCATCTTTATTGGCCTCTAATTGATGTCGACCTGGCGGTGGAATCAATCCGTAAACCCAGCCAGTTTCCTTTGGTTGCAAAGCCAGTTAACGTACAGCGTGCATAACTAACCCCACCTCGCACAGTTCCTTACCTCAACACTAGGTTGCAATTCACTCTTACGGAGTCTTTAATACATGGGTAAAAACAGACTGGAAGCCTTTAGTGACGGTGTTATCGCCATCATCATTACCATCATGGTATTGGAACTGAAAGTTCCGCATGGTGACTCATTCGACACTTTGTTTCCGCTCTTACCGGTATTTTTTAGTTATGTACTCAGCTTTGCCTATGTAGGCATCTATTGGAATAATCACCATCACATGTTTCACACTGTAACAATTGTATCTGCTTCAATTCTTTGGGCTAATCTGCATTTACTATTTTGGCTTTCTCTTTTCCCCTTTGTTACCGGCTGGGCAGGCGAGAATCATTTTTCCTCTATTCCAACCATGCTTTATGGCTCAGTGCTATTCATGGCGGGTTTCTCTTATTGGCTACTTCAAAATGCCATTATCAGTTCGCAAGGTGAACAGTCATTGCTGAAAGCTGCGGTGGGAAAAGACCTCAAGGGCATAGCCTCCAATGTACTTAATGCACTGGCTATTTTACTGGGCTTTTGGCTCCCGTTGGTTTCGTTGGCTGTCTACATCGCCGTTGCATTAATCTGGCTTGTCCCAGATAAACGTATCGAGAATGCATTGTCCGCAACTGAAAGCTAACACTCGAAAGGTGCTGGCTTAGCCAGCCCCTCATTTCAGCGTTGACACTGTAGAAAAACTTGAACTTAGGTTTATTTCTATCGGGCTAATCTTAGCTTTTCGGCACAAAAGTAAATGCATCGGAAAAGAATTCTTGGTTCGGCAAACCGCATTTCCCGGTAAAATCGCGGTGTGCCGCCTCCACCACCACTGGCGATCCGCAAGCGTAAACCTGATGCCCGGAAAGATCGGCGTAGTCATCCACTACTGCTTGATGTACGAAACCTGTCCGCCCAGACCAAGCCTCTTCTTCTGAAACAACCGGGGTCAATTTGATGCCTTGCGCCTCCCACTTCTTTGCTTCATCCAGCATGTAAAGCTCAGCTTGTTTACGAACGCCCCAATATAAATGCATAGGACGCTTGATGCCCACATACAGGGCGTGTTCGATGATAGATTTCACGGGCGCAAAACCGGTGCCGCTGGCAATAAAAATAATCGGCTTACTGGAGTTTTCCTGCAAAAAAAATGTCCCGAATGGCCCCTTTATGCGCAGGATGTCGCGTTCTTTCATTTCATTAAACACGTGATTGGTGAACACTCCACCGGCGATGTTACGGATATGCAGTTGCAAATATTCGTTGTCATGAGGCGCATTCGCCAATGAAAAACTGCGCGGCTTGCCGTCTTTTTGCAATATGTCGATATATTGCCCGGCAATAAATTGTAAATATTCATTGGCTGGCAGCTTTAGATATAACACGATCACATCATCGGCCACTTTTTTTATTTTATGCACACGACAAGGCAGCGTCTTTACCTGAATTTCATTTCCCGTGGTTACTTCGGCGCTTTCGATAACAAGATCAGACTTTGCTTTTGCACAGCAAAACAAGGCTTGTCCGTCCGCTTTTTCGGCATCCGTCAACGCATAAGCCTGATGGTCGCCATAGTCCACCGAGCCTTGGACTACTTTACCTTTGCACACCCCGCATGCACCATTGCGACAACTATGGGGCATGACAAAACCATGTGATTGCGCCGCATCAAGAATTGTTTCTTCTGGCTTAATCTCAAAATTGTGATTGCCGGGGAGGATGGTAATATTGAAAGTCATATCAGTTTTGCCAAGTTCACGAAGGTGGCGATTTTAACGCATAATTGCCTTGTGCAAAGCATTCTCATAGTCGTCACATAGCTGTCCAAGAGGGTTCTGAGGCTATCACGTTAACGCGCCAGCCTCCGCCTAAACAGCACCAGCGACACATAAAAGCCAAACAGCGCATAGGCCAGCAACACGGCAATATGCTGTATAGCATCAGGCGGCACATTGCCTACCATCAAGGGCCGGGCCAAATCGATAGCGTGACTCAGCGGCAGTATATTTGCCACGGTCTGCCAACTTTGCGGCAATTGGGTGACTGGAAAAAATACACCGCAGAGCAGCATCATCGGCGTGATAACCAGCGTAAAGTAGTACAAGAAAAAATCGTACGCGGGAGCGAGCGCGGTCATGATGAGACCGAGGCCTGCAAAAGTGAGGCCAACCAGCAACGCCAGCGGGATCATCCACAACGACATGGCGGAATGCGACAGCCCCAGCAGCCAGATCACCAACAGCACGGCAATGCCGGACATCAGGCTTTTTGTGGCAGCCCACAAAATTTCAGACAGCACTACATCATCCAGTGAAATAGGCGCGTTTAAAATTGCCTCCCAAGTACGTTGTTCGTGCATGCGTGCGAAGCCTGAATACAACGCCTCGAAACTGGCGCTGTTCATGGTGCTGTAGCATACCGTACCCGCCGCGAGAAAGGTCATGTACGAAGTGCCGCCCATCTGCGGCAACAGGCTGCCCAAGCCGTACCCCAAACCCAGCATATAGATCACCGGGTCGGCCAGATGTCCGATGACAGAAGCCGCTGCAATCTTCTTCCACACCAGCCAATGGCGCTGCCAGATAGGGAAAAAGCGCAAGCTGAGACGGGGCAAGGCAAAGTCGCGCATTATCATTCCCGCATCTCCCGTCCTGTTAATTTTAAGAACACATCTTCCAGATTTGCGGGACGATGCAGATACCGTAATGCACTTTGTGTTTGCAGATGCGCAACCAGCGGCTGCGCTTCTTGCACGTAACAGAATACTGTCTCTCCGCTCAACTCGAAACGCTGCGAGTAACGCGCGGCATTTTCGTTTGCCCACGCGCCGGCAGTTTCTCCGAAAACTTCCACCACTTGCGGCTCGATATTTTGTTCGATCAATTCACGCGGTGTGCCTTGGCTGATAAGTTTGCCGTTATCCATTACGGCAAGACGGTGACAAAGCCGCTCGGCTTCATCCATAAAATGTGTAGTTAGCAATAGCGTCTTGCCCTGCTGCGTAAGTTCGCGCAGCCGTTGCCAGATGAGGTGGCGCGCTTGCGGGTCCAGGCCGGTAGTTGGTTCGTCGAGAAAGATAACATCGGGATCGTTCACCAATGCGCGCGCCAAAGTAAGGCGACGCTTCATGCCGCCTGAAAGCGTTGGCACTTTGGCATCGCGCTTATTGGTGAGACTGGCGAATTCCAACAATGCCGGAATACGCGCTTCGATCTCACTGTCTTTCATACCAAAGTATCGCCCGTACACCAGCAAATTTTCCCCCACAGTGAAATCGGGATCGAGATTGTCCATTTGCGGCACTACGCCGACTCGAATACGTGCCTCGCGGGCCGCTTGCGGCACAGGCAGATTGAGCAGTGTAATCTCGCCTGCATCCGGTGCGATCAGCCCCAGCAACATGCGCAGTGTGGTGGTCTTGCCTGCGCCATTGGGTCCGAGTAAACCGAAACACTCTCCTTTGTGGATAAAAAGATTGAGACCATCCACTACACGCTGCCCAGCGTAGGATTTTTGCAGATTAGTGGCCTGAATGATAGCGGCCATCTTCGAATCCCGATTCACCTTGGCATCCCCTCCCCCATGCAGGGGGAGGGTTAGGGAGGGGGTAGACACGCTGCTATTCACAGATAGAATCCCCATCCCAGCCTTCCCCTAAAAGGGGTAAGGGACTGTGCGCGAACTCTAACTGAATACATGAATTCATAGCGGAGTTCCAATAAAGTGCTGCTTAATAATGTCGCGCAACTGAGTCAGTCGTCCGTGGAAAAAATGCTCGGCCTCGGGCAATACGACAATTGGCAAGCGCAGTGGACGCGCCCAATCAAGCGCATCAGCCAGTGGCACAACATCGTCGTGTTCACCATGTATCACCAGAGTATCCGGGGCGACGGGAGGCATTGCAAAACGCCCTACCGCAGGCGCGGCCAAAATCAAATGGCGCGGTTGCAATTTTTGCGCTGCGCGTGCTGCAACATATCCACCAAATGAAAACCCGGAAAGAATAAGCGGCAACTCACCAAACTGTTCGCGAGCAAATTCCGTCACCGTGAACAAGTCTTCCAGTTCGCCATCCCCACCGGTGAACTCGCCCTCGCTTGCCCCCACCCCGCGAAAATTAAAACGCAAGGTAACGCAGCCCAAATCTGCAAAAGTCTTCGCCAACGTCACCGCGACTTTGTTATCCATCGTGCCGCCCATTGTGGGCAAGGGATGACACACTACGGCTATAGCACGCGGGATGCCAACCGGCATATGCACCACCCCTTCGAGATTTCCCGCCCCGCCGATGGTTGAAAACAACTGCAACGCAGACATTAGATTTTCAGTCTCTCGACAACCTGTCCATTTTTCAGATGCGACTCAATTATCTCGTCCAGATCGCTTTCATCCACATAGGTGTACCAAATCCCTTCTGGATAAACGACCAGTACCGGACCTTCATCACAGCGATCCATACAGCCGGCAGAATTGATACGAATCTTATTGTCACGACCCGAGATGCCCAGTTGTTTAACTTTATCCTTTACATAATCGCGGGCTTTTTGAGCATTATATCTATTGCAGCAATCAGTACCGTCATCACGCTGGTGAGTACAAAAAAATACGTGTTTATCAAAATGGCTCATGATTTTTCCTTACTGAAGCCGGACGAGCCGGGACAAAAATATTTTACTCGAAACTGCTGAACGAACTCGCCTCCCCCTGATGAAATAACTAGCCATTCCGCTAAGCCCCAAAGTGCGTGGCAAGCGGCTGGTTATCCCAACATCCCCTTTCACCCGCAAGGAGTACGCCGGTGGGTACCCCGCTGTCAGGGGAGGAGCAAAACATAAATTCTTGCATATTTTACTACTCCCGCCGTATTGCGCCACGCCATAAATATCCCAGCAACAGCACCGGAAAGAGCAACATGGCTGTCTGAGACAGCCCGTTGTAATTCAGCAGATGTCCGTAATGCCACTGATACAAGCGCATCGCGGCGGAAGGTGAGCCGCTATCCAATATGCCGTGCGCCAATATAAGATATAACGCTGCCACGACCGCGCCCAGACGCATCAAATATGGCCTTGCCAGCCAACCGATAAGCGCCATCAGCAGCACGCCCGCAAAGATGCCGAACATTACTTCGCCGTTCAACCATAACAATAGTGCCCACGATTTTAGCAATACCGCAGCAGCGATAAACTTTGTCAAAGCAATCATAAATAATACCAGCAATATCCCTGCGACCGAATGCCGTCGTGACCTCAATAGCATTAATAATAGAATCCCCAGCATTAACAAATTTAGTGCAACCGCAGCACTCTCTAACCAGCTAAAAGGCTCAATTTTGGGAGGCACAAAGGGCTGTCGCGCTATTTCTGTAATAAAAACATTTCCCAACATCGGCAGAGACGGATTTATCTGCGCGAATATCCATAGCGACACCAGAGCCAAGCCGAAATCAACCCCATCTCCGCGTTGAAAATATTTAAATCTCCAATGCAGCAAATAAAAAAACCACGCTCTGGGTACAATACTTACTGCTAACAATGCGCCACTCAGCATTCCCAATCCATTCATCAGCAAGTCGACATTTGAACTAATTCGGCTTGGCAAATACATCTGCAAGTATTCCATCGAGGCAGAAAGAAGAATTCCCGCCAATGTTGCGAACACAACGCTCCAAGCTGCATTTAAACGAGCTCGCAACGTCAAGCCAAATAACAAGCCATAGGGTACATAGGCAAAATAATTAGTGGCAGCATCGAACCATGAATACGTCTGCCCCAATGGGGAAGCCAGTACTTCATAAAATTCAAGCCCTTGCTCCTGCCAGCCAGAAAATGGCGACAGGCTCGCATACACAATAAAAAGCGTATATCCCGCAGTTAAGTATCCGCGTAGTGATGTGCGAGAGTGATAAAAAGTTGAGCGACTCATCTTGCTATTTTACGCTTTCGGTTGCGATGTGATCAAAAGGCAATCTCTCTAAATCAAAACCGCTCATAGCCCGGCAAATATCGCCACTGCCCTGTCTGCAATTTAGCCATCGACACGCGCCCGATGCGCAGCCGTTTCATCGCCCTCACCTCCAATCCAACACTTTGGCACATGTACCCGATCTGGCCGGGTTGCACCCCTTTGAGAGCGAAACGCAAACGAGTTTCATTTTGCCAGCTTACTTTAATCGGGGGCAGAGCTTTGCCGTTAAAACTAAGACCGTGATTGAGTAGCTTGAGATCATCCTCTGGCAGTTCGCCTGCAACTTCGACCACATATTCTTGCTCGATGGTGGCAGCATCGTCATTCAATTTGCGTGCCACCCGAAAGTCCTGTGTGAACACCGACAAACCGCTGGCATTTATTTCTAAAGGTAAACATGGCGTGAGATGCGCAAAGTGATGCTTGAGTATACGGATGCCGGAATGGTCTTCTGCTGCGTGCGTGTCTGCAGATAACATTTGCTGAGTGAATTCCGCATCGGCAGGCTGATGCATCAGAATGGTCACAGGCTCGACCAGAGTTGGCTTAGCTTTGGGATGCAACTCGACTTTCTGCTCCGCCACCATAAATTGCGGCTCTTCCACCACGATGCCATCCACCATCACCCAGCCACCGAGGATATAAAGCTCCGCCTCGCGCCGCGAGCAGGGAACTAATTCAGCAAGGCGTTTGGCGAGACGGACGGGAATAGACATAACGTGCTTCTTGGATATATAGAGCGCCATTGTAAACGCTCGCGCTCAAGATTCTGTAAAATGCTATTTATGGACTCCACACGCAAACCTGCACGTCGCCCGACTTTAGACGGCATTACCCTTGAAGCTATTGTCACGCAGCTTTCCGAGAGTATGGGCTGGGAAACAATGGGTATTGCCGTACCGATACGCTGTTTTACGCACGACCCCAGCATCAAATCCAGTTTGAAGTTTCTGCGCAGGACTCCGTGGGCAAGAGAAAAGGTGGAGCAGTTGTATTTGCAACAAGCACGTTCGCGTAGTTAAAATTCGCCAAGCTATTAGCCGAACAATACAGAGGCCGGTAGTCACATTTTTAGTAACCTCATTAAGCGGCTTGATCTGATGCGATATTACCGCCGCACTTGCTCGGTAAGTTGTTTACGCGCACGCTTCAATGCGGCATTGGGTTTGGCAGGAGCATCCAAGGCGGCCATGAACGCCTCGAAATCTTTGGGTTTCAGAGTGGTTGATTCATGTTCCTGCACCACCTGTTGAGCAGAGGCCACGGCGTGTGAAAGAACAAACTCGGAAATACTAACCCGCGCATAGCTGGCCGCTTTATCCAACAACTGGCGTGTGTGACTGTCGCAACGAATATTCAATCTATTTTCTTTAAGCATAGCAGTTTCCTTGGCCGGCCCCAAAAGTTAAGTGTGTGGAATTGTGCGTCAATTGTACACACAATACAATTAGTCAAAGTCTCTTATCACAAGTCGAGATAGTCAATTCTTTCTGATGCTGTCCGAGTACTTTGCTCAACATACATCGGTTACGTGCACACCATTAGCAAAACCTTAGTCCCTCCAACTGACGGTTTGGGCGACAATCGCTTATTGCCGCGCCCACTCAAGTGAGCTCTCCTGCTTCATACTGCTGGCACCGACAAAACGTTCGAGATGTGGTTTTCTTTTGACGTTATTCATAAGCCGACAGAACCATTGACGCGAAATTTCCTCCTGTATGTAAACAGGGTACTCGTAACTACAGAAAACAGGGGCTTTCAAACCTTCTTTGTATGATTGAGTAAAAGTAGGATTCAGATACTCTTGCAAACCCCAGCGAATATTGTTCAATAACTCCGATAGCCAAGTGCTGTAGTACACGAAATAATTTTCAGCCAAATGCGCTTTGAAGTCATCTAGTGCAAGGGGTATACATTCAATGGGAACATCATGTCCGCAATCTTTCAGTATTTTTGCAATTTTCTTCGATACATCAGTCAAGCGCGAAAGATTGTGCTTAGAATGATTTCCGGAGATTTTCAGAAACTCTTGTCTGGTTATAGTTATATCTATCCCTGAATTTATATCAAGTGTTGGCAGATGGATTGTTATTGTCTTCTTGCAATTAAGCCAACCCTCAAGCGCATCGACAGAACTCTTCAACTCGCCAACACTTCCGTTAATGTCAAAGCACTTTGTAACGCATGCCGCTTTGAGAACTGACAAGCAGGAGCCATCAACATTAGTTAACTCTTTGCTACCTTTTTCTGTGACGAAATCAAGTAGGCGAATCAAGAATAGATCACGATGGATGTGTGTTTGAAAAATAGCCTCTGCTTCTTCTGGATTCGGGGATGTATCACGAAATCTAAGCGTAAGTAACGCCTTGTTTGCAATACTGTCCAGAGCCTCAAGGCATATGCATAACCCGATAGTTTCTAGTTCTGCTGCGCTGTAAGTCATTTTGTTGCCCAATGATAAGTCCTAGCCAAATCTGTATGTAAAGGCGGATATTTTATTATCAAGCAATAGAGTTTCTTTCATATCAAACCGATTTTCAAGTCGTCTCTAATTAGACTAGTATTAATTACGGCAGGGTTCTTGCTATGAACACACCTGAATGTAACCAATTGCCTTTGTCCGAGTGGCTAGGCTCGAAGTAATGCTTACCCGTTTTCTCGCTAAGGCTAATGAGATATTGGTTAAGAAAACCTCTCTTATAGCGGTCAAGATAGCGACGAAGACCCGTGTCTTGTGGGATATCAGTCCAACTGATACCCAAGTCTCCTCTAGTTATTTCTGCCTCTGCGATTGATACCCCATTCACAGGCGGCAATACCACCATTGTTGGGCAGTCATCACAATCTTTAAATTTGCGCCCAGGTCTAATTATTTCGGCGTCAGCCAACTCTGCGGCCTTAGCCCGTGTATAAAATACCGACTTAGCTCTAGCCCATTGAGATTCTTTGAATTCAAATAATTGCGAATTTGATATGCCGCCAATTTCTGAGTCATTAATCAATGACAACTCAATAACTTCGCCTTTGATCTTAACCTTTGCCTCCGGTCTAACTAGTCCAGATTGCCATTGTTTTTTGAACGCCTCTGCATCTTTACTTTGCATTGGGATAATACTTTTTAGCTTTAAACTGAATGCAGCAGATTTGCTGCGCAACTTAATAGAAAATTCGTGTTCATCAGCATCGAATGAGCCTAATTCTGCTTCGATGCTTTCAGCGCCAACAACATATTCATGGTCGGTTAATGACTTAATTCTGGTTTTTAGCGGTGCTGTTTCTGTTTCAGCTACAGTTGACACATTGAGCCTTGCTAGTTCGGCTTCTCTTTGGCTAATTAATTCATTCCGTTTCTTATCCTGCTTCGCATTGAACTCATCTCTAGATTCAAATTCGCCTCTAGGTTCACTTTTGATAGAGTCCAGTTTTTCTGAATAACGCCGAGTCACCTGCTTACGGGTATCCACCAACTCCTTTTCGTATCCGGCCTCAATAACGGCAATCTGATCATTTAATTTCTTTACCTCTGCCTGAGCCTGTTCTAAAGTTGGGATGGTTGTTGGCTGGGTATTCTTACGCCGCGCCTCAGCAGCAGCCTTTAATTCAGCCAAACGTTTATCATCTGCCGCTTTTGCATCAAGCAGTCTTTTGCGCTCTGCCGCATCAGCATTGCGTAGTTTGTCTTCAAATTCCCGTTGTTCCTTTATGAGTTGTTCCGCTTTGAGTTTTCTGTCGGCTTGAGTTTCCTCGTTTGTGGTATCGTTGATATTGCTGGCAACCACCGCACTCAATATTTTGAGTTTTTCCACTACCTTGAACGCGTTGCAATCCTCGCATGTCATCGTTTTAGAGAATTCAACTTTGTTGTCGAAAATGTTTTGGATGCTGAGTGCCAAAAAATATCCGCCGTCCTTTTTGGTCACGTTAGCGATGGCGATGAGTTCAGCCTGAAAGGCTTCGCCAATATTTTGCAAGCAACGCGTTGCGTCACATTCCCTATGTGCCTCTAAAGCCACATGCGTTTCTTTCATAAAGATTTGGTGAGCCTTTTGCGAAACTTGCTCACCGGAGAATACAACATACTTCAGCTTCAGCCCCTCAACCAGCGCCGTCTCCATTGCACCAAGCAAATTCTTGTCTTCTTCATCAACACGCAATGGCATAAGAACTAGACGTTCTTTGTCTGGCTCGGTAACTTTTTGCTGACCTTGAGGAGCCGCGCTTGATTGGAGTGGGATGACACTCAAGCAGAGTGTAACAATGACAATACCGAACAGATAATGCAGCTTAGATATGTGCATGAGCTTTGACTTTGTGTTGGTTGAGATTTGGGTGACTCTGCACGGCATTTTAACCGAAACTAGCTAGGCAAGCGCGGGCAAGATTTCATCTGCCCATGCAGACATTGGGAAACTTCGATGGAACAAAAATGGGCAGTCTCAAATTTCCGGCAGAATATGTGAGACTTAATATATCCCCCGCAAAGCCAATGGATACATTGCGCATCATGTACATCATTAACAAAAACTAAGTCATGCCCAAGAAAAGCACAAAGAAAACGATCGGATGCCACCAACCACCTCGACCACGATGAAATAATTGCTGAATACTTGGCAGATGCATTGGAAGAAGTAACCTTGATGATTTCTCAATCAGCCCTCGGCGAGGTTTCCAACGCGCACGGAGTGAAGAGACTGCACATTGTGCGACAAATGCTTGATGAAGAGCCATACAGCACAATACCCGTCGGCTGTTACGCCCTGAACAGAATGTGCAACATACTAGACTTCCCGTCAAACGACTACTACCCGTCGTTATTTGGCCTATTCATACTCATGATATCTACTCCTCTTTTATGCCACTTTATATTAGAACGTGACGTTAAACAATACCGTCTATCACTTAATTGATTTTACGCGTCTTATATGACAGTTTCACTATATCCATAACGACATCGTTATCAAGAAGTTTAATTTCGACAGCGCCACCTTCCCACAGAGCTAGAATTTTTGCCGCAACTTCCTGAGCCATTTCCTGCTTCCCAAAAAAAATGTAGGCTCTTAATAAGGTATCTAAAACTTCAATATCGTTAGATTGTTGGTGGATGTTTCTACCCTCTAGGAAATTCAGGCTTTCTTTCAGTTGCTCAATAAATTCTTCCTGCCCATCTTCTGATTTTATCTCTAAATAATCTACAGCGTAATAAACTAAATTGTTATGAACAGAAATATCATCGGGCAACAAACCAAGAAGAGGCTTGGTTTCTTTGAAGGCCTCGGCTAGTAAAGTGGCACGTTCAGAAATATTTTCCATAGACGCTTTTTCAGCGTTCACCCACAATTGGAAACCAAGTAATTTAGGCAATAACTTCTCAATATGTTCCCGATCATCTTTGGGCAGCTTATCCGTCGGATTCATGCCGAATTCTTCCTTTAGTTCACTCAGCATGCGTTTTGCCTCTCTAAATTTGGCGATTGCCAAATCCGAGTAACCCAATTTCCCAAGAGCCTGTCCATAACGAAATTTAACCAACGGGTAATCTGGATATTCATCCTCTAAGCTGGCATACATTCTATTGGCCAGTTCGATCCCATCGCGAGCACTTGTCGAAAGTAAGCACAAGCCCTCATTCATGCGAACATAATAAAGAAATAGTTTGATGGCCTCATTGGGTAAATCACCATCATTCGAAATGGCGTCTCCTAGCGACTTAAAAAAATCTGCCGACTTAATGAGGTCTCTTCTCCCAATCATAGGATCCATTTCCAACTGAGCAAGGGCTGCATCCCTTAGCTCTCTACCCTCAGTGTAAGCATCGGAGTATGTTTCGGGGAGATGTAATTCTTTAAATCTTTGCAACACATCGGAATCCGAGCCTACCGAAATTACTCGCCCCTCAATAATCGGCTTATTTATTTGTGGCACGGCTTCAGAAAAAATTATGTCCGCGTACTCAGCACATGCGTCAGAAAACTTTTTTAACACCTTCAAGTGCTCTTGAACCATGCTGGCATTTCCAACTGGCTTACCAGCCTCCTTCCCAGTACGAATTACATACCCGAACTTATGATCAACTTCTCCCCAAGCATCTTCAAACACAGTCCTAATTTGAATCTCGACGGGGATATTGATACTGCAAGCATGGTGCTCCAATTTTGTAATCTTAGCGACTCGGCTAACGATATGAACACTGGAGTAAGAGGCATTTGTGCCGTCTAATTTATACGGTATCTTTTTCTCGTCTAGGACGCCACAAATTTTATGTGCAATCGTGTCGTGAGTAGGGTTTGTAGAGTAAATAATCAGTTGCTCTATAGAGTCTTTTACAAACGGGTTTGGATAAAGATTATTTTCGTGCGTAATTAGCGCAATTACGCTATCCAGCACATCTGGCATTTCCTTCCTAAACAGAGTTACCAGTCTCAAGCCTATGACATCTGTTATATCGGTCAACTTATAATTAGGCTTGGTTTTTTGCTTCCTACACAACTTTTCAAATAGCTTTTCTTCTGGCTTTACTCTTGATTTAAAGGCGTAGCAGCTCAAACTAATTTTTGATTGCGTAATCGCAACAATCAATTCGTTTTCAATCATCTTGGCATCTGTTTCGAGCCTTAATGCATCATATAAAACAAGGTTTTTTTCCATGGTGTCAGTACCGCACTGCTAAGAACAGTTCAGTCACAAGAGTGTAGTGCGGGAAGGGTAGCACCTATAATTGTCAGCAACAACACTTTAATGCGCCTCATCCCAATTAGCCCCCTCACCCAGCCCCACATCCAGCGGCACTTTCAACTCGGTAACATTACACATCAACTCGCGCACTTTTTCTTTCACCAGCACTAATTCTGTCTGCGGTACTTCGAGTACGAGTTCGTCGTGTACTTGCATGATGAGCATGCTTTTTAGCTTTTCCTGTTCCAGCCAGTTTTGCACTTTGACCATCGCCAGCTTGATCAAGTCTGCCGCTGTGCCTTGCATCGGGGCGTTGATGGCGGCTCGTTCGGCGGCTTGTCTTCTCATGCCGTTTGCGCCGTTGATTTCGGGCAGCCATAGGCGGCGACCGAACCAGGTCTCGACGTAGCCGAATCTCTTTGCCTGTTCGCGGGTGTCGTCCATGTAGCGTTTCACGCCGGGGTAACGTGCAAAGTAGAGGTCGATATATTGCTGCGCTGCGCTGCGTTCGATGTTGAGTTGGCTTGCCAAGCCGAAGGCGGACATGCCGTAGATCAGGCCGAAGTTGATGACTTTGGCGTAGCGGCGTTGTTCGCTGCTCACGGCATCGAGTGTTGCGCCGAACACTTCGGCAGCAGTGGCGCGATGAATGTCTTCACCGTTGGCAAAGGCTTTGAGCAGCCCTTCGTCGCAGGAAAGATGGGCCATAATGCGTAACTCTATTTGCGAATAGTCGGCTGAGACGATGCGGGAACCGGCAGGTGCGATGAACGCTTCGCGGATGCGACGACCTTCGGCAGTTCGCACCGGAATATTTTGCAAATTGGGATCGCTGGAGGCCAACCGCCCGGTGACTGCCACCGCTTGCGAGTAGCTGGTGTGTACGCGCCCGGTATTACGGTTCACCATCTTCGGCAGCTTGTCGGTGTAGGTGGATTTGAGTTTTGCCATACCGCGATATTCCAGCAACAGTTTCGGCAACGGATAATCCAGCGCCAATTCTTGCAGCACATCCTCGTCAGTGGAACGTGCGCCTGTCGGCGTTTTTTTCTTCGAGGGAATGCCGAGTTTGTCGAATAATATTTCTTGTAGCTGTTTGGGTGAGCTTAAATTAAACGGCTGCCCGGCGGCCTCGAATGCTTGCGCTTCGATGAGCAATAATTTCTCACCCAGCTCGCGGCTTTGAATATTAAGCAACTGCGTATCCAGCAACACGCCGTTGCGCTCCATCACGTACAGTGCTTGGCGCGCGGGTAATTCGATGTCGCGGTAAACGGAATCCAATCTACCCACTAGCTGCGGGAATAATGTTTGGTGCAATTGCAAAGTGATGTCGGCATCTTCCGCCGAGTAGCGCGTGGCAGTGTCGAGATCGACTTGATCGAAGCCGATCTGCTTTGCTCCTTTGCCCACAACCTCGGCATAGCTGATGGTGCTCAAGCCCAAATGGCGTAGCGCAAGATTGCCCATGTCGTGCGGCTTGTGACTTTCAAGCACATAGGATTGCAACAAGGTGTCTTCGGCAACCCCCGCCAGAGCGATACCATGATTGGCAAAGATGTGCTGGTCGTATTTGAGATTTTGTCCCAGCTTTTTATGCTGCGCACTTTCCAACCAGGGCTTGAGTTTTTGCAGCGCGAGTTCACGATTTAATTGATCTGGTGCGCCGGGGTAGTTGTGTGCCAAGGGCATGTAAGCCGCGTGATGTACTTCGATGGAAAACGAAATGCCGACCAGTTGCTCGTTCATTACATCTAGCCCGGTGGTTTCAGTATCTAGGCTTACCAGCGGTGCTTGCATGAGCTTTGCTATCCATGAATCCAGTTGGGCATCGGTGAGGATGGATTCATAGTGTGAGGTATCGTTGCGAAATAGATCGCCGGACTGCTGCGAAGATTCTAGTCCCCTCTCCCTCGGGGAGAGGGCTAGGGTGAGGGAGGTTTTATCGGTAACAGCAAATTCAACAGATTTTCCCTCACCCCCAGCCCCTCTCCCCGAGGGAGAGGGTAGCAAATTCGTGGGCTGTGAGAGTTCTCTTAGCCAGCTTTTAAACCCAAATTGTTCTAGGAGTCCGCGCAATTTCTCTGTGTCTTGCTGCGGCGCGGCAAGCTGGTCAAAACTCACCGGCAACTCAACATCGCATTTCACCGTGACCAGTCGGCGGCCTTGCGGCAACCAGTCCAGTGCGGCGCGCAGATTTTCGCCAACGACACCGCCGACTTTATCCGCATTAGCAACCAGATTGTCCAGTGTGCCATATTCAGTAAGCCACTTCACCGCCGTCTTCGGGCCGCATTTCGTAACCCCCGGCACGTTGTCCACGGTATCCCCCACCAGTGTCAGGTAATCCACAATGCGTTCCGGCGGTACGCCAAATTTGGCCAACACGCCCGCTTCGTCCAGAGTTTCGTTGCTCATGGTGTTGATGAGTTGCACCTGGCTGTTGACCAGTTGGGTCAAATCTTTGTCACCCGTTGAAACAACGCAGCGCGCGCCTCCCAGCGTTGCCTGTTGCGCCAGTGTGCCGATCACATCATCGGCCTCCACACCGTCAATCATCAGGATATTCCAGCCGTATGCGGCAATTGCTTCGTGCAACGGTTCGATCTGGGCGCGCAGATCTTCCGGCATGGAAGGACGATTAGCTTTATATTCGGGATACCAGTCGTCGCGGAAAGTTTTGCCTTTGGCATCGAATACGCAGGCGCTATAATCTGCCGGGTAGTCTTTTTGTAAGCGCCGCAGCATGTTGAGTACGCCCTGAATAGCGCCAGTCGGCTGACCTCCGGGACTGCGTAAATCGGGCATCGCGTGGAAAGCGCGATACAGGTAAGATGAGCCATCAACTAATAACAGTATTTTCATTATTTTTGAGTAAATTAAAATGAATAGCCAAACCAAATTACCTCATTCGCTTCTTCCCGAGCTAACCCAGTCGAAGGAGGCATGGCGCGTATTCGGCATTATGTCAGAATTCGTCTCCGCCACCGAACGCCTGCAAGATATTCAGCCTGCCGTCAGCGTTTTCGGCAGTGCACGCACCCCGCACGACCACCCGTATTACAAACTAACGGAAGAAATTGCACGCCTGCTTTCAGATGCCGGATTTTCGGTTATTTCGGGCGGAGGCCCCGGAGTGATGGAAGCGGCCAACAAAGGCGCGTTTTATGGCAAGTCACCCAGTGTCGGCTTGAATATCCAGTTGCCACACGAGCAACACACTAATCCATATCAGAATATCAGCCAGACTTTCCAGCACTTTTTCACGCGCAAGGTGATGTTCGTCAAATTCGCCAGTGCTTATGTGGTGATGCCCGGCGGCTTTGGCACGCTGGATGAATTAATGGAAGCGTTGACGCTCGTGCAGACCGGAAAGACTCGCCGTATGCCGATTATTTTAGTGGGTAGCAAATTCTGGGGCGGCATGGTGGAATGGTTCAAAACCAGTTTGCTGGATGAAAAGATGATTAGTCCGGATGATATGAATTTAATTCAGGTTATCGACGAGCCGCAGCAAATCGTCAGCGCCATATTCAAACATTATGAAACTCGCGGCTTTGAACCTTCGGCCTCTGAACGAGAAATGCAGTTAAATCTATAATCAAGCATCAACAGCCTGCTAAAATAACGCTACTTTTTCCGGAATACATGCCATGCGTCTTTTTGCTTTGTTACTTCTTGCCAGCCTGAGTACGGCTGTTTTTGCTGATGAAGTAAAACAATCTGATCTTAAACCGCTGCCGCAGCCTCCCTCACTTGACCCGAACGAGTCACCCGATGAACCGCAAGTCACCATTACCAAGCAGACCGGGCAAACCATTGAGGAATATCGTTCCCACGGCAAGCTCTACATGATAAAAGTCACTCCAAAATTCGGCAAACCTTACTATCTGGTGGATGATCGTGGCGACGGTAAATTTGCGCGTCAGGAAAGTTTGGATTCCGGTTTGCGCGTACCACAGTGGGTCATTCTAAAATTCTGATATAGGCGCAACAGCATGGCAGTTTTCACTCGTGTCACCGAAGCGGATCTCACCGTCTGGTTAGCTAATTATTCGCTAGGCACTTTGCTCGAATTGCAGGGCATTCCATCCGGCATCGAAAATACCAATTACTTCGTTACCACCAGCAATGGGCGTTTTGTCTTAACGTTATTTGAGATTCTTACCCCTGACGAATTACCGTTTTATCTCAACTTGATGGCACATCTTGCACGTCATGGCATTCCCTGTCCCTGCCCGGTAGCGGATAAAAAAAATTTATTTCTGGGTACTTTGAACGGCAAACCCGCCTGCATTCTAAGCCGCCTATCCGGCAAATCAGTCTTGCAGCCTACCGTTGCACACTGTGCCTCTGTTGGTGCGATGCTGGGACAAATGCACAATGCGGGTTTAAGTTTTAGCGATGCTATGCCTAATCCTCGCGGGGCTGAGTGGAGGTTAAGTGCCGCACAAAAAGTGTTTAAGTTTTTACCCCCGCAAGATGCCGCACTACTGGAAAGTGAAATCTTTTATCACCAGCAGCACGTACTAAATGATCTGCCACGCGGCGTGGTTCATGCCGACCTGTTTCGCGACAACGTTTTGCTGGATGGGGAACGTATAGGAGGGCTAATCGATTTTTATTTCGCGTGCAATGATAGCCTGCTCTACGATGTTGCCATCACCGTTAATGACTGGTGTATGACAAGCAATAGCGTGTTGGATGCTGAACGCACTCGCACGTTTCTTCTGGCATATCACGCCGCACGTCCTTTCACCGCGCAAGAAGCGGCAAGCTGGCATACGGCGTTACGTGTCGCCGCATTGCGATTCTGGATTTCGCGTTTGTTCGATTTGTACTTGCCGCGAGGGGGGGAGATGGTTCATGCCCACAACCCGGAACAATTCAAAAAAATTCTGCTTAACCACATCGCTAACGCACAACCTATTTGGCTATAAAATAACACCATGGAAATTCGCAAATTAAATGCTGTTCGAGGCTGGATATGGGTGACGCATGGTTACATGCTCATCATGCGCAGCCCGCTTTTAAGCATCTCTTCAGCAGCAATCGCGGCCGTCATCATCCTGCTTACGCTGATGATTCCTATGGTCGGCCCGTTACTGGCGATATTGCTCATGCCAATAATCATCGCGGGTTACTCAAGAATTTGCCGCGCATTGGAAGAAGATGAACAAACAAAACTTCCCCTTCTTTTTGCCGGCTTCCTGAAATACGCACCGCGTTTAATTGCTGCGGGAGGTTTTTTACTCATTGGACTTTTGATTGCATCCATCACAACAATCACAATTGGCGGCGATGCACTTGCCGCGCTGATGGATAGCGCCAAGTCTGCCAACGACCCGGAAATGCTGGTAACCGCGATGTGGTCGGCCGGCTCAAATGTAACCATGAGTTTAGTCGTGGGCTTTACGCTGACTTTCGGCTTGATGATGGCTTTCCAATTTGCGCCGATGCTGATTTTTTTAAGTAACTTAACCCCGATTGCCGCAATGCGCGCCAGCTTCTCCGGTTCGATACGCAACTTTATTCCCTACACCGTGTACAGCATCATTATGCAAGTGATCGCGCTGGTGCTCAGCTTTCTACCCATCAACCTTGGCATGGTCGTGCTACTACCACTCGGCTTCAGTTCGCTGTATGTGGGTTACCGAAATATTTTCCCGTTTCCGGATGAAATTGTAGCCAGCCAGACAGCGGCGAATGAGCCAGAGATTAGACCGGACGATACGCCGCCAACGGCTTAGCTTGTTGCTTGTTTTATGGTGTGTCTTTTAGATTTTCATTAACCCAACCTCACCGCGTAACCTAGCAGTTTTTATTGATGTTGGGCTACGCTAAAAGCTGCTAACCCAACAAACAAAATCCAAATCAAATAGCGGTGAGCTTTGCGTATTCCAACGCCAGCCACTTACTACCCGCACGTTTAAAGTTGACCTGCACACGACCTTGATTGCCGCTGCCTTCGGTATCTGTCACTACGCCTTCACCAAACTTTTGGTGGAATACGCGTTGACCGATGCGCCATAATAACCCCTCCCCAGCCCTCCCCTTGTCAGGGGAGGGAGCATTGGCTCCTCCCCTGACAAGGGGAGGCTGGGAGGGGTTTGTATTGGATGCAAACGCAGAAACATAACTATCCGTCTCGTGGCTACTTGTATCAAACGTCTTGCGCGCGCTGAATCTTGGTGTAAGCCAGTGCAATAACTCCTCCGGCAATTCGCGCAGGAAACTCGATGCCATGCTGTAGCTGGTTTGCCCGTGCAACATCCGGCTTTGCGCCATCGTGAGGTAAAGCCTGCGCCGTGCGCGGGTAATCGCCACGTACATTAAGCGGCGCTCTTCATCTAACCCGCCGTCAACATTTTGACTGTTCTGATGCGGAAATAATCCTTCTTCCAAACCGGTGATAAACACGGTATGAAATTCCAACCCTTTCGCTGCGTGTACCGTCATCAGGTGCAATGCATCTTCGCTGTCGCCCGCCTGATGCTCGCCCGATTCCAACGAGGCGTGAGTAAGGAAAGCCGTCAAACTATCGTCTTCATTCTCATACACGAACAGCGTTGCCGAGTTAATAAGTTCGTTCAGGTTTTCCAGCCGCTCTTCCGCTTCGCGTTTCTTTGCACCCGTTTCATTTTTATAATGATCGATCAAGCCGCTGTGCAGCAACACGTGATCCATAATTTCCGGTAACGGCAACTCTTTGGTCGCGCTGCGCAATGACTCGATCAGCCCGACAAAAGCGGTTACTTTGCCTCCCGCACGTGCAGCTGCATCCCAAAGGGTGGTGTTATTGATCTTCGCAATTTCCTGTAACTGTTCGATGCTGCGCGCACCGATACCGCGTGTGGGGAAATTGATAATACGCAGCAGCGCATTATCGTCATCTGTATTTTCCATCAGGCGCAGATACGCCAACGCGTGCTTGATCTCCTGCCGCTCGAAAAAGCGTAAGCCCCCGTACACACGATACGATAAACCCGCCGATACCAGCGCATGTTCCAGCACCCGCGACTGCGCGTTGGAACGATACAACAATGCCATTTCGGTGAGCTTCACTCCTTCGCGATTGAGTTGTTGTATCTCTTCGACAATAAAGCGGGCTTCGTCTACATCTGTTCCTGCCTCGAATGCGCGTAACTGTTCGCCGCCGCTCTCTGCTGTCCATAGATTTTTGCCGAGGCGGTTGCGATTGTTTGCGATAAGCGCATTGGCAGCATCGAGAATATTGCCGTGCGAGCGGTAATTTTGTTCCAGTTTGATAACATTTTCAACGTGGAAATCGCGCAACAATTCCTTCATGTTGCCAACGTTTGCACCGCGAAATGCGTAGATTGATTGGTCGTCATCTCCCACGGCGAACAGGGCAGAGGTTGAGGATTGCCTTTCACGTTCGCTCCCTCCCTCACCCCCTGCCCTCTCCCCGGGGGAGAGGGCGCCAAACGAGGATTGAGGAGAGGAATTTTTCCCGGCAAGCAGCTTAAGCCAGCGATATTGCAGCGGATTAGTATCCTGAAATTCGTCCACCAGAATATGTTTGAATCGCTCTTGATAATGTTCGCGCAGTTGCTGGTTACGCGATAACAACTCGTAGCAGCGCAACAATAATTCTGAAAAGTCTACGATGCCCTCGCGTTGGCATTGTGCATCGTATTCGGCAAACACTTCCACTTTGCGCCGAGTATACGGATCGTAGGCTTCAACTTCATGCGCACGCAAACCTTGCTCTTTACTACCGCTGATAAAATTTTGTATTTCACGCGGCGGATATTTTTCATCATCCACGTTCATGGCCTTCATCAATCGCTTGATGGCTGAAAGTTGGTCTCCACTATCGAGAATTTGAAAGGTCTGCGGCAGATTCGCCTCGCGATAATGTGCCCGTAACATGCGATTGCATAGCCCGTGAAAAGTGCCGATCCACATGCCGCGCGTATTTATTGGCAACATTGCCGACAGCCGCGTCACCATTTCTTTCGCTGCTTTGTTGGTAAAGGTTACTGCAAGAACACCGTGCGGACTAACCTGCCCGGTGCTGATGAGATGTGCGATACGCGTGGTCAATACCCGCGTTTTGCCACTGCCTGCCCCGGCCAGAATCAGCGCAGATTGTGCGGGCAGCGTTACGGCTGCGCGTTGTTCGGGATTAAGGCCGGAAAGAATGTCCATGTATACCTAACGGTCATGGCAATATTGCCACGCCTGATGATGAAACAAAAACGCAAATCCCCCTAGCCCCCTTTGCAAAGGGGGAACAATCCACTTTGCAAAGGGGAACGCTTGCGGGGGGCATAATATTATTTCACTTTAAAAAAATAGGGAACCGCTTTCCAGCAGGTTCCCCGTCGTTACCATTACTAAATTTTACTTGCTCTTGTTCTCGATCAATTCATGCAAGATCGGGGTTAGAATGAGCTCCATCGCAAAGCTCATCTTGCCGCCGGGAACTACCAAGGTGTTAGCGCGAGACATGAAAGAATCATGGATCATGCTGAGGTAGTGGCGGAAATCAATGAAGTGCGACTGGAGCAGATGTTTATTAAAACGAATTACCACAAAGCTTTCGTCCAGTGTGGGGATGTCGCGCGCGATGAACGGATCGGAAGTATCCACGGTAGCTACACGCTGAAAGTTAATGTGGGTGCGCGAAAACTGGGGGGTAACGTATTTAACGTAGTCCGGCATCCGGCGCAGAATAGTGTCTACGGTTGCCTCGGCTGAGTAGCCACGCTCTTCCTTGTCGCGATGAATTTTCTGAATCCATTCCAAGTTAACAATCGGCACTACGCCAATACCTAAATCCACATGCTTACCTGCATCAATATCACCGTTTTTCGCCAATCCATGCAGACCTTCGTAAAACAACAGGTCGGACTTTTCTTCAATTTTTTCCCAGGGAGTAAATACGCCCGGCTTGAGATCGGTCAGACCAAAATGTTTATTATGTAACGCAGCCTCTTCTTCGCTATGCACATAGTAGCGGCGTTCGCACATACCGGTTTCGCCGTATTGCTTGAACATACCCTCGATCTTGTCGAAGTGATTCGATTCCGGACCAAAATGGCTGAAAGAATGATTACCTGCTTTTCCTGCTTCAGCCACGGCGGCACGGAATGCCATGCGATCCAGACTATGCAAGCTGTCGCCTTCAACGACGGCCGCAAGCATTTTCTCGCGGCGGAAAATATTTTCAAAAGCGCGTTTGACAGTAGAGGTACCAGCGCCGGACGATCCGGTCACAGCAATCACGGGATGTTTGCGGGACATATTAATTCTCCTCAAAGAGTTTTATAAAAATTATGAACCCGATTCTAGCAGAATGCCCCGCTTTGAGATACCGACTGAGAACATGGATGCTTAAATTTATTTTAATCAAACAGTTTTCGCAATTTTTTAGCATCCGGTTGCAAAATGATGCCTTTTTCCGTAATCAACCCCGTCACCAACTCTGCCGGAGTCACATCAAAAGAGGGATTGCGTATCTTTACCCCTTCTGCAGCCCAATGTGTATCGCGGAAACCCTTTACTTCATCGGCTGAACGCTCCTCAATGGGAATATCAGTGCCCGTAGCAATATTCATATCGATAGTCGAAAGCGGACAAGCCACATAAAACGGGATGTTGTGCCGCCGCGCCAATACTGCCACCATGTAAGTGCCAATCTTATTCGCCACGTCCCCGTTGGCTGCCACGCGATCTGTGCCTACTACTACCGCATCCACCTCGCCTTGCGCCATCATATAACCCGACATATTATCAGTGATAAGAGTTACAGGTATTTTTTCCTGTACCATTTCCCACGCTGTCAGCCGCGCCCCTTGCAGAAAAGGTCGCGTCTCATCGGCGATTACTGAAATCTTTTTTCCAGCTTCCACCGCCGAGCGGAATACACCCAGCGCCGTGCCCCAACCTGCGGTAGCCAACGCTCCCGCGTTGCAGTGTGTCAACACCCTTGCCCCATCAGCCAGTAATTCAGCACCGAAGGCTCCCATTGTGCGATTGATGCGGATGTCCTCCGCCAGAATCTCGTGTGCTTCGTCCAGCAAACGCGTGGCAATTTGCTGCGGTGTTTGATTCGCAACACTTTCCCAAACTTTACGCATCCGCTGCAAAGCCCAAAACAGATTTACCGCTGTCGGGCGACTTTGCGAAAGTACGGTGAAGCCGGTCTCCATGCCCGTTTTAAACCCATCCCCACCCCAACCCTCCCCTTGAAAGGGAGCGAGCGAAATGCCTATTGCGATAGGTTCTCCCTCTTTCAAGGGGGGAGTTAGAGGGGGGATGGGTTTACTAGCAAATAACCGCAACGCCTCTAACGCCACCCCATAAGCCGCAGCTACGCCAATAGCCGGTGCACCGCGCACCACCATGCTGCGAATACCTTCCGCCACCGAAGCGGCAGAGTCATAACTCAAATATTCAAATGTCGCAGGCAAAATACGCTGGTCGATCATCTCCAGCTTGTTATGCGCCCAGCGCAGGGTTTCGATTTTCACGCTTAATCCCCTTCAAATTCGCACAGCGCAAAAACCTTGTGCCCATTCTTTTCCAAACGGGCACGTCCGCCGATATCGGGCAGGTCAATGACAAAGCAACATTCAACGATCTCGCCACCCATTTTTTCGATCAACTTACAGGCTGCTTCCGCCGTGCCCCCGGTAGCGATCAAATCATCCACCAGCAAGACTCTTTCACCTTTTTCAATAGCATCGGTGTGAATTTCGATGCGGTCCGTGCCGTATTCGAGCTCATAGTCGTGGCCTATGGTTTCGGCAGGCAGCTTGCCTTTTTTGCGAATCGGAATAAAACCCTTGCCCAGTACATAGGCCAGCGGCGCACCGAGAATAAAACCGCGCGCCTCGATACCCGCTATTTTATCTATTTTCATATCGGCATAACGCCGTGCCAGTTCGTCTATAGTCACCCGCAAGCCTACCGGATCTTTAAGCAGGGTGGTTATATCGCGGAATTGAATTCCTTGTTTAGGGTAATGCGGAACGGTACGGATACGTGATTTTATTGGCATGTTAAACTTCCTTAAAGTTAAATTTATATCACCCGATCATTGCCGCCATCGATCGGGATTTGTGCGCCCGTAATCTTCGAGAATAATGCACCGCACATTTCCGCTGTGAGTTCCGCCACATCCCTGCTGCTGACTTCTTTGTGCAGTATATTGTTACGCTTATATTCATCGACCGTCATGCCGTAATGTGTAGCGCGTTGCAGCAACACCTCCGGTGTCCAAATACCGGTATCGAACACAGCATTCGGGTGCACCAGATTGATCCTGATCGAATCCTTGCCCCATTCCAATGCGGCTACACGAGCGAGCTGTGTCAACGCGGCCTTCGCTGCGGAATAGGCTGAGGCACCGGGACCGGGTGCGGGCACATTCTTGGAACCCATCACCACCACCCGACCATACCTTGGCGCGACCTTTAACAAGGGATGTGCCTCGCGCATGAGCGCCAGATTCGAGTCCAGATTAATTGCCATGACCTTGCGCCATTCGTCGTCGGCGAGCGCTTCTATTTTCTTGCCGCCGGGGAATATTCCGGCATTCAAGACCAGCATGTCCAGCCCGCCGTAATGCCGAATGGTTTTTTCCAACAAACCCTTGATCTCTTCCAGAGAAGTTAGATTCGCGGTAATACCCAGATAGTCGGCGCGCTTACCGTACAGCGATTCCACTACCGGATTGATGTCCACACCCACTACTGCGGCCCCTCTGTCCAGAAACGCCTGCACACAAGCTTTGCCAATGCCAGAAGCTGCGCCGGTCACCAGCGCGATTTCTCCGGTGAACACTTTAGGCGCTCCTGCTTTTTTCAGCTTGGCCTGTTCCAGATCCCAATATTCCATGCTGAACAAATCCGCTTCATCCAAGGCCTGATAGCCGCCGAGAACTTCGCCGCGCAAAATAATTTCTTGCGTGCGCAAATAAATATCCTCGATAATTTGCGTATCGCGTGCCGTCCTGCCCGCTAAAATCAGGCCGATTTCTGGATCGATAATGACTCGCGGGGCGGGATCAAGCATCGTCAACGGCACTTTGGCCGCTTTGGAATTGTTCTCGAAGTATTTTTTGTAGGCCAGAGAATATGCTTCAGCGTCACGCCCGAGCATCGCCACCCGCTTGGTTCTGATAATGTGGTCGGGTGTGGCCGGGCCGCGTTGCGAAATATCCGCGATTTTCGGATGCCGTGCAAAAGCCAACGTGTTGCTGTCGCACTTACTGCGCAGGAGCATCGGAAATCCTGCAACTGTGGACACTTTCTTTCTTAATTCCGGCAATGCCGTCCAGTCGGTCGCCGGCACAATTTCTACTGCCGGTAATAACTTCGCTTTCTTATTCAAATAATCTTCAGCCCTGCCCACCAGGGAAATCATACGGTCATACGATTCCTTTGCAGTATCGCCAAAGCTAAAAATGCCGTGATTCAAAAGCACCATACCGATGGTACGCGAGGTGACTTGCGCCGGATAAACTTCGGCACACAGTTTTGCCAGATCGAAACCGGGCATCACATAGGGAAGTACAATAACTTCATCACCAAATATCTCGCGAATACACTTCTCACCCGATGCGGTGTTGGTGATCGTCACGATTGCATCGGCATGGGTGTGATCAACAAAGCGGTGCGGAATCAAGGCATGCAAAATAGCCTCTACTGATGGCGCAGGAGAACTCGGATCAAGAGTAGCCAACTTAAGTTCTCGCGCCATATCCATGTCCGACAGCTGCTTTAAGCGCGACAACTTCAGCATCGCTTCCATACGCACCGGCACAAAATCTTTGCGCTCAATTGAGATCAAATCCGAGCCGCTGCCTTTGACAAAAAGTGTCGCTTCATCTTCACCGAAAATATTTTTCCAGACATCCTTAACCGAGGTATTGCCTCCTCCATGCAGCACCAACGCGGGATTTGCCCCCAACAAGCGCGACGAATAGACACGCTCCGCCAAAACGCCCTGATGCTTCGCCGCTTCACTATCATTCCAAAGATTTTCCATGTTCGTACCTAATTTAAAATCCCAGCACACGCCCTGCAACTGCACTTAGCCGCTTCATCACTTCCGGGTCGCGCGCATCCGGTGCGGTGATCAGTGCATGCTGTAGTGCACTGCGACACGTGCAAGTTGTAGCAGCAACATCTGCTTGCAGCTTGGGTGCTACCCTCTTGACCATACTGCGCGCCTTGTCAGCATTACCCAGCAAAACCTTGATAATCGCGTCCACGGTTACATCATCATGATTCGGATGCCAGCAATCGAAATCCGTTACCATTGCCACGGTCGCGTAACAAAGCTCCGCTTCTCTGGCCAATTTGGCTTCCGGCATGTTGGTCATGCCGATCACATCGCAGTTCCATCCCCGATATAACTCCGACTCGGCGAAACTGGAAAACTGCGGGCCCTCCATCACCAAATATGTGCCTCCACGGGCAACTTCGATTCCCGATTCCCGCGCCGCAGCTTCCAGATGATCGCCGAGACGACTACAAACCGGATGCGCCATCGAAACATGAGCAACCAAGCCTTTGCCAAAGAAACTCTTCTCGCGCGCAAAAGTCCGGTCAATAAACTGGTCGACTATCACAAACATGCCCGGACGCAAATTCTCGCGCAACGAACCGACAGCACTCACCGAGATAATGTCCGTTACGCCAGTTCGTTTTAGCGCGTCAATGTTAGCGCGGAAATTAATTTCGGATGGGGGGATTTTGTGACCGCGCCCATGACGCGGCAAGAAAACCAGTTTCAGACCATTTAATTCACCAAACAGTAATTCATCCGAAGGCTCGCCGAATGGCGACTCGACCGTCTCCCAGCGTTTGTTTTCCAGCCCCTCAATGTCGTAAACACCGCTGCCCCCGATAATCCCGATACTTGCCTGCCCCATGTTATCCTCTGTCATCGAATGAAATACTGATTGAAACAGAAAATTTATTTTATCTCAAGGTGATTTAACAATCTGACCATCAGGTTTCCTCCCTCAACTACAATGCCGGATATAATAGCATCCCAAAATTTGCTACTTATTAAAATTCAAAAACATGCAACAAAATTACACGCCTAAAGACATCGAAGCCGCTGCCCAGCAACAATGGGAAAGCCGGCAAACCTTTCGTGCCAAAGAGGATAGCTCCAGGCCTAAATACTATTGCCTGTCGATGTTCCCCTACCCTTCCGGCAAATTGCACATGGGGCATGTGCGCAACTACACCATCGGCGATGTAGTGAGCCGTTACCATCACATGAAAGGCTACAACGTAATGCAGCCCATGGGTTGGGATGCGTTCGGCCTCCCCGCCGAAAATGCCGCAATGGCAAACAACGTACCGCCCGCAGCCTGGACTTATTCCAACATTGAATACATGAAGCAGCAGTTGAAGTCACTGGGCCTGGGGATCGATTGGTCACGCGAAGTAACTACTTGCAAGCCTGATTATTACCGCTGGGAGCAATGGCTGTTTACCCGCCTGTTCCAAAAGGGTGTCATCTATAAAAAAACATCAACGGTAAACTGGGACCCTGTTGATAACACCGTGCTGGCAAACGAGCAAGTAATTGACGGACGCGGCTGGCGTTCCGGCGCGCTGGTGGAGAAGCGCGAAATACCGATGTATTTCTTCCGCATCACTCAATATGCCGATGAGTTGTTAACCGGTTTGGATACGCTCTCTGGCTGGCCTGAACAAGTGAAAACCATGCAGGCCAACTGGATTGGCAAAAGTTATGGTGTGCGCTTTGCATTTAAGATCATCGACGAAGTCGGTTCCACTCTTCCCTCCCCCCCGGGGGGAGGGACCGAGGGTGAGGGAGCGCCCGCCAACACCAATCTACTATGGGTCTACACCACCCGTGCCGATACCATCATGGGTGTAACTTTCGTTGCCGTCGCCGCAGAACATCCGCTGGCAACGCGCGCCGCGCAAGGCAATACCAAGCTTGCCGAATTCATTGAAGAATGCAAACGCGGCGGCGTGGCCGAAGCGGACATCGCCACCATGGAAAAAAAGGGCATGGACTCCGGCATCAAGGTCACTCACCCGTTAACAGGCGAACAAGTCCCTGTATGGGTTGGTAACTATGTGTTAATGGGGTATGGCGAAGGCGCGGTGATGGCAGTTCCGGCGCATGATGAACGGGATTTTGGCTTTGCCAAAAAATACAATTTGCCGATCAAGCAATCCATCTCAGTGAAAGAACAAAGCTTCAGCGAAGCCGCATGGCAAGAATGGTATGCCGACAAAGAAAACGGAGTATGCATCAACTCCGGCAAATACGACGGTCTGGAATTCGAACAAGCGATTGATGCCATTGCAGCAGACCTCTCAGCCAAAAGTCTGGGCGAAAAGAAAGTGCAATTCCGCCTGCGCGACTGGGGCATCTCCCGTCAGCGCTATTGGGGCTGTCCGATTCCTATTATTCATTGCCCGACTTGCGGTGACGTGCCGGTACCGGACGATCAGTTACCGGTAAAACTGCCGGAGAACGTAGTGCCGGATGGCGCAGGCTCTCCATTGGCAAAGATGCAGGAATTCTACGAGTGTGCTTGCCCCAAGTGCAGCGGCAAAGCTAGGCGCGAAACCGATACCATGGATACTTTCGTTGAATCGTCCTGGTATTACGCGCGCTATGCCAGCCCGCAATGTAACACCGGCATGGTAGATAAAACAGCGGCACAAAAGTGGTTGCCTGTGGATCAATACATTGGCGGCATCGAGCACGCGATCCTGCATTTGTTGTATGCGCGGTTTTTTCATAAGCTGATGCGTGACGAGGGTTTAGTTCAAGGCAACGAACCATTCAAGAATTTATTGACACAGGGGATGGTAGTCGCGCCAACGTTTTACCGCGAAGCAGAAGGCGGCAAGAAATTGTGGATCAACCCTGCCGATGTCGAGGTTGAAGTTGATGCAAAAGCGCGGCCTATCGGTGCGAAGCTTATAGCCGATGGGCTGCCGGTCATCATCGGCGGCACGGAAAAAATGTCGAAGTCGAAAAACAATGGCGTTGATCCGCAAGCTATTATTGATGCTTATGGAGCCGATACTGCGCGCTTGTTCATGATGTTTGCCGCACCTCCCGATCAGCAACTGGAATGGTCGGATGCGGGTGTTGAGGGTGCATTCCGCTTCTTGCGCCGCGTTTGGAATTTGTCTGCCGAGTTGAGCGACATCGGCAAGGTATCGGGTGGATTCAGCAATTTATCTGCCGATGATCAAGCTTTGCGCCGCGACACGCATCTTGCGCTGAAGCAAGCCAGTTTCGATTTTTCACGTTTCCAATTCAATACGGTTGTTTCTGCCGCGATGAAAACGCTCAATGCCTTGGAGAAAGCAAAGACCAGCGCTGCCCGTAGCGTGTTGAGCGAAAGTTTATCTATTTTGCTGCGTTTACTCTCGCCCATCACGCCGCACATCAGCCAGACCTTGTGGAAAGAACTCGGCTATGGCGACGACATTCTCGCCGCAACTTGGCCGGAAGTGGATGAAGCTGCCTTGGTGCAAGACGAAATCGAGTTAATGATTCAGGTAAATGGCAAGTTGCGCGGTAGTTTACGTGTAGCCAAAGATGCAGACAAAGCCGTTATTGAACAACTGGCACTGGCACATGAAGCCGTGCAGAAACAGCTTGCCGGAGCTGCGGCGAAAAAGGTGATTGTTGTGCCGGGTCGGCTCGTCAATGTGGTGGCGTAATATGAAAGTTTCGATATCTCTGTTGTTACTTACTGCGACCTTAACTCTGACAGCCTGTGGCTTCCACATGCGCGGCCATAATAGTATGCAGGTCAAACTGGCTTTCGACAGTGTTTATCTTCGATCGGCTGGTGACAGCCCTTTCATCATTGATTTGCGCAAAGCACTCGCACTTAACAAAGTTACAGTGACTGATAGCGCAGAAGAAGCCACGATCACCTTGGATATTATTTCTGAGGCGACAGACAAGCAGATTCTTTCTCTGTCGGCTGCAGGGAAGGTAACCGAATACGATTTGCGCTATCGCATCACCATGAGTGCCTACGACAAGCAGTTGGTTTATTGGTTACCCGTAGCAGATGTGGCTCTTAATCGCACCATGACTTACGACGATACGCAAGTACTCGCCAAAGAGCAGGAACAAGCGGTGTTGTACAAAGATATGCGCACCGATGCCGTGGCACAAGTTTTACGCCGTCTGAGCCGCGCAAAACCTCCCAAAGATCAAGGCGAGTAATTTTTATGCGCATTGATAGCGAAGACTTACCGCGTCATCTTGCCAAAGGATTAGGGTCGCTGTATGTCGTGCACGGGGAGGCTCTACTACTCGCTATCGAAGCTGCCGATGCTATCCGCACTGCCGCACGCGAGGCGGGTTACAGCGAGCGCGAAGTCATCATCGCTGAGCAGCATTTCAAGTGGGCAGAGTTGCGCAATAGTGCGCAAAGCATGTCGTTGTTTGCATCTCGCAAAGTGATCGATTTGCGGATTCCTTCCGGCAAGCCCGGTGTGGAAGGCGCGCAGGCACTGCAAGAGCATTGCGAAAATCTCAATGCGGATACATTAACGCTGATTTCGCTGCCTCGTCTTGAAAGTGCCACATTTAAAAGCAAATGGTTTACTGCGTTGGAGCAACACGGAACGGTCATCAGTGCCGAGGAAATCTCCCTTGCGGCTTTGCCAGCTTGGATAGCCGCGCGGCTGCATCGGCAAGGTCAATCAACCGATCAGGATACATTAACTTTTTTGGCTCAACGAGTAGAAGGGAATTTGCTCGCAGCATTTCAGGAAATACAAAAACTCGCACTGTTGTTTCCTGCTGGAACTCTCACTTTTGAACAAGTAAAAAACTCGGTAATGGATGTCGCACGTTACGATGTGTTCAAACTGTCAGAGGCCATGCTGACGGGTGATGCTGAACGCTACGCCCGCATCCTCGACGGTTTGCGTGCAGAAGGCACTGCCACGGTGCTTGTCTTGTGGGCAGTAGCGGAAGATATTCGTACGCTGGCGAAAGTTGCGCGTGCCATGCAGCAAAGCGGCAATCTCTCCAACGCACTGCGCGATGCGCGTGTTTGGGGTGTGCGGCAAAAACTGGTGGAACGGGCAGTACGCCGATTCACTCCTGCATTTGCGGAACGCGCTTTGCGCCAAGCCGCGCTGATCGATAAGCTGATAAAAGGTTTGCGCCACGGCGATGTGTGGGATGAATTGCTGCAACTCGGTGTACGTTGCGCACGGGTGGGCGCAAGATGAACGAATCTGAAGTGTTACTGGTTATTTCAAATGTGCCAGATCGAGCAGTTGCGGAACTGATTGCCGAAAAATTGGTCGAACAAGGCGTGACAGCTTGCGTGAATATACTGGCTGGGTGTACTTCGATTTATCGCTGGCAAGGCAAGGTTGAACACGCAAATGAAGTGCCGTTGCTTATCAAAACCACGCGAGCTGCTTATCCCCGTTTGGAAAGTACCATACGCGAGTTACATCCTTATGATCTGCCTGAGCTTATTGCGCTGCCAGTGAGCGCTGGCTTACCGGAATATTTGAACTGGGTTGTACAAGAAACTCAAGCTGGGAAACAAACATGAATGCTACAACGTCATTCCCGCGTAGGCGGGAATCCAGCAAGACAAACACTCCGCGTAGCGGACGAAACTCTAATGTTGTCCCGCTAAGCGGGAAATTTTTAATTAACTGGATTCCCGCCTACGCGGGAATGACAGGCTTTCTTCCTATTGAATTATTTGGGGCAATTCGCTACCTATTATTAATTTTGTTGCTATGCACCACCACGCTGGCTCAAGCAAACTTATTCTCCTTTGGCAACAAGAAAAATACCTTCCTTCCTCCTGATCAAGCTTTTGTAGTGGATGTGCAAGCGGTCGATCAGCACACGCTGCAAGCTAACTTTAAAGTTACGCCGGACTATTATTTATATCGCAACAAAATTAGCTTCAATATCGCTAATGATAAGTTTCACATTGCACAGGTCGATTTACCAGAAGGCGAACCCAAGAATGACCCTAATTTCGGCTTGCTGGAGGTTTACCACCAATCCTTTCAAGCCCGTATCCTTCTGGATAAGGTGGATGCGACCAAGCCATTAACTCTTTATGCGAGTTATCAAGGATGCAGTGACAAAGGGCTGTGTTATCCGCCGATCGACAAGACATTTCATGTTGAATTTGTGCAGACACTTAGCGCAAGCCCTACTACGAGCGCCATTGTTAAACCAATTTTGCCCGATAATGATAATACTCAAATAGCCAAGTTATTGAGGGGGGGAAGTTTTTGGCTAATCGTGTCATTCTTCTTTGGTGCGGGCTTGCTGCTTGCACTTACACCTTGCATTTTCCCGATGATTCCCATCTTGTCAGGCATCATTGTTGGTCACGGGCAGAAGATTACACATATACATGGGTTTATTTTGTCGTTGGCTTACGTGTTAGGTATGGCGATTACCTACGCCGTGGCTGGTATTGCTGCAGGCTACTCCGGGAGCTTACTCTCGAATGCATTACAAACCCCTTGGGTGCTCGGCAGTTTCGCCGCCCTGTTCGTTGTATTGTCGCTTTCCATGTTTGGTTTTTATGAGTTGCAGTTGCCTACGGCACTGCAAAGCAGACTTTCCAACACCAGCAACAAACTACACGGTGGGCAAATCTCCGGTGTGTTCGTGATGGGCGCGCTGTCTGCCATCATTGTTGGGCCGTGTGTTGCCGCACCTCTCGCTGGGGCACTCTTATATATAAGTGAAACTCATGATGCCGTATTGGGCGGAACAGCATTATTTGTACTGGCTCTTGGAATGGGTGCTCCGCTGTTATTGATCGGCACTTCCGCCGGGGCGTTGCTACCCAAAGCTGGGGCATGGATGGAAAGCGTGAAACGCTTTTTCGGGGTGCTGATGCTGGCGATGGCGATTTGGATCGTTTCGCCGGTTATTTCTGTGACCGTGCAAATGTTATTTTGGGCGGCATTATTAATCTTTTCGGCGATTTATTTTCATACCCTCGACCCGCTTTACAAAAATGTGCGCGGCTGGTCAAAAATAATAGGCAAAGGACTTGGCATAATCGCTCTGCTACTTGGAGTAGCCTACCTTGTAGGCGCATTGTCCGGGGCTCGTGACATTTTGCATCCGCTTGGTAATGTCATTCACAATTACAGTGACGAACCTGCAAAGCTTAATTTTGCGCGGATAAAAAATGTGGCTGACCTGGATGCCCGAATCGCTCAGGCAAAGGGAAAAATCATTATGTTGGATTTCTATGCCGATTGGTGTGTGTCGTGCAAAGAAATGGATCGGTTAACGTTCAGTGATGCCGCAGTGCAAGCCAAGCTGAAAAATGCCATATTGTTGCAAGCTGACGTTACCGCCAACGATGCCGAAGACAAAGCGCTGTTACAACGCTTCCAACTTTTCGGTCCACCCGCTACTTTGTTTTTCAACGCAACGGGAATTGAGCAAACAGACTTTCGCGTGACCGGATATCAGGATGCCGCACAGTTTGTGAGTTCATTGAAAAGTGTGGGGTTGTGACGAAGCCAGTCGTTCCCGCGCAGGCGGGAATCCAGTTAATTGAACAAACCCTGCGAAGCAGGACAAACTAACTGCATATTAAATAACAACACTGGATTCCCGCCTGCGCGGGAATGACGATGGAGTTAAATTATATCTATTTAACTCTTTTCCCAACCTTTTCTGTCAATTTCAGCGAAAAGATAGACAATCGCACCCATTTTGCGGCAAAATGTATTTGTGAAAAACATTCTTGTCATCCACGGCCCTAACCTAAACCTGCTCGGAGCACGCGAGCCGGATGTTTATGGTCGCGTGACGTTAGATGAAATTAACGCCAAGTTATCGGCACAAGCCGCCTTGAATAAGGCAAAACTCAACTATTTCCAGAGTAATGCTGAAGCGGGGCTGATTGATCGGGTGCAACAGGCACGGCTGGATGGTACGGAATTCATTATTATTAATCCGGCTGCCTTTACTCATACCAGCGTGGCAATACGTGACGCGTTGGCCGCAGTTGCAATTCCGTTTGTAGAAGTGCATCTCTCTAACGTGTTCGCCCGTGAGGCGTTTCGCAAGGAGTCTTATTTTTCCGATATCGCTGTCGGGGTTATCAGCGGCTTGGGAGCTACGGGTTACGAACTCGCGCTGCAATTCGCACTACAACATTCTGTAAGGAGTTAAAAATGGATCTTCGCAAACTAAAGACATTGATTGAACTGGTTGAAAATTCCGGCATTGCCGAGTTGGAATTGACTGAAGGTGAAGAGCATGTTCGTATTTCGCGCAACGTTGCCCCAAGCCAGCAATTCTTTGCCCAAGCTCCGCAGCAACAGTTTGCTGCCCCTGCACCACAGGCCGCCGCTGCTGTTTCTGCTGTTGCAACGGAGCCCGCCGTACCGGAAGGCCATGTCGTAAAGTCGCCCATGGTTGGAAGCTTCTACCGCGCACCATCACCCGGTGCCAAGTCTTTTGTCGACATTGGTCAAGCAGTGAATGAAGGTGATACTCTATGCATTATTGAAGCCATGAAGCTGCTCAACGAAATTGAAACCGACAAGGGTGGCGTAGTTAAAGCCATTTTGGTTGAAAACGGTCAGGCTGTTGAGTTTGGTCAACCTTTATTCATCATCGGCTAAACATGTTTGAGCGAAAACCAAGGGCAAAGCCCCAGCCGGAGAACCCAGTTATGTTTGAAAAAATTCTTATCGCCAATAGAGGCGAGATTGCACTGCGCATTCAGCGAGCGTGCCGCGAGATGGGCATCAAGACAGTAGCTGTCCATTCCGAAGCCGATGCCGAAGCAAAATATGTCAAATTGGCAGATGAGTCGGTATGTATCGGCCCGGCACCTTCCAGCCAAAGTTATCTGCACGTGCCCTCTATTATTAGCGCGGCCGAAGTCACTGATGCGCAGGCTATTCACCCGGGTTATGGGTTTTTATCAGAAAATGCCGATTTTGCAGAGCGTGTAGAAAAAAGTGGCTTTGTATTCATCGGGCCGCGCGCTGAAACCATCCGGCTGATGGGCGACAAAGTATCCGCCAAGAATGCAATGAACAAAGCCGGAGTGCCCTGCGTTCCCGGAGTAGATGGCGCGTTGCCGGATGACCCGAAAGAGATCATGCGGATTGCCAAATTCATTGGTTATCCGGTCATCATTAAAGCGGCTGGCGGCGGTGGCGGGCGAGGAATGCGTGTGGTGCATACTGAAGCCGCACTTCTCAACGCTGTCACCATGACCAAAACCGAAGCACAGGCTGCGTTCAATAACCCCATGGTATACATGGAAAAGTTTTTGGAGAACCCGCGTCATATCGAAATTCAGATATTGGCCGACCAACACGGCAATGCGGTTTTCTTGGGCGAGCGAGATTGCTCGATGCAAAGACGTCACCAAAAAATTATCGAAGAAGCTCCGGCTCCACTACTTAACCCGAAATTGCGCGACAAGATCGGTGAACGTTGTGCTGAAGCCTGTCGCAAAATCGGTTATCGCGGCGCGGGTACATTCGAGTTTCTTTACGAGAATAACGAATTCTACTTTATTGAAATGAATACCCGTGTGCAAGTCGAACACCCGGTCACCGAAATGATTACCGGCATTGACATCGTGCAACAGCAAATTCGTATTGCCGCAGGTGAAAAATTACCGTTCCGTCAAAAGGATATTCAGCTCAAAGGTCATGCGGTTGAGTGCCGGATCAATGCTGAACACCCATATACCTTTGTACCCTCGCCCGGACGCATCACCACTTGGCATGTTCCTGGTGGGCCGGGTATTCGTGTGGACTCGCACGTCTATGCCAATTACTTTATTCCGCCTCACTACGATTCGATGATTGGCAAAATTATCGCCTACGGTGACACGCGCGAACAGGCTATTGCCCGGATGCGTACTGCGCTTTCAGAAATGGCGGTGGAAGGCATCCAAACCAACGTTGCACTGCACCAGGAGTTAATGCAGGATGCCGCTTTTGTTCAGGGTGGTACCAACATCCATTATCTTGAACACAAACTGGCGGAAAGAACAAAAGGCAAGTAATGCAACTACTGCGCTTGCTGATACTTCGTTAACAAATGGCTCAAAATCCTCGTTTACAACTCGTAAATTCCGGTTTTTCACCATTTGTTACCTCGTCTGAGCTGCGCTCGCTACGTTGCGATTTTTGATATGTCTTGGCTCACATTGTCTATTCACGCCGATGCGGGCTATGCCGAAGCATTGAGCGAGGCGCTGCTTGAACATGGCGCATTATCGGTTGACATGCTGGATGCCGATGCCGATACACCGGATGAACAGGCCATCTTCGGGGAACCGGGTGAGCCAACCAGCCTTGTTTGGCAGCACAACCTTGTTAACGCACTGTTTGAAAGTAATGCTTCTGTCACCAATATTCTGCAAACCTGTTGTGCCAGCCTTGGCATAGCTCCGATACCTTCGCACACAATCGATACGCTCGAAGAAAACGACTGGGTACGCTTAACTCAGGCGCAGTTTGACCCTATCCGTATTTCGCAACGCTTATGGATTGTGCCAACTTGGCATACCCCGACCGACCCAACCGCAATCAACATTGCACTTGATCCCGGTCTGGCTTTCGGCACAGGCAGCCACCCCACTACCCGCTTATGCCTGCGCTGGCTTGACGACCACTTGCAAAGCGGCTCAACCGTACTCGACTATGGTTGCGGCTCGGGTATTCTTGCCATTGCCGCCATGAAACTTGGCGCGTACAGTGCAGTAGGTATTGATGTTGACGCTCAAGCAATACTAGCCAGTCACGACAACGCAGAGGCAAACCATGTGACCGCTAATTTTAATCTTCCGGAGGATGCTTCGCTTATTCAATATGATGTTGTCGTTGCTAACATTCTGACTAATCCTTTGCGCGCATTGGCTCCTTTGTTGGCGGGTGCAACAAAATCCGGCGGACATATTGTGCTCTCTGGCGTATTGAGCGAACAAGCGGACGATGTTAAACGTATTTACGCACAATGGTTTGACATGGCAACAGCCATTGTGGAGGATGGCTGGGCTTGTCTTTCCGGAGTAAAGAAATCTCACTAAAATGAGTTCGTCAACTACTCAATGCCCAAGTTGTTTCACTCGTTTTCGGGTTACCAGCGAGCAACTATCCGCGCATAACGGGATGGTTAAATGCGGGCGTTGCAGCGCGATTTTTAATGCCTCTGAGCAATTGCAAGATGAAACCAAACCTAAGCTTTTCGTGCCAGATGCCAACGAAAATAGTGATGCATCTTCTTTACCCGACATAACAGACATTCCCAATAGCGATAAAATCATTTTGCCACTTGGCAATGAAGATGAATTTGAAACACTATTTCAACAAATTGACATCTCAGATGACTTGGTTGAACTGACTGCCAAAGAAATTACCGCCCCCCCCCCCAAAGCGATCCCAATGGCCCTGGATAATTGGTTCGTTTATTTTGGTATTTTTTATGCTGGCCCAAGTTGTATATTTTTTACGGGTGGAGATTGCATCACAACTACCCGGCTTAAAGCCCGTTTTAACGAGTGTTTGCGATCTGCTCAATTGCGCGCTTCCCTTGCCAGCGAAGGCCGATCTGATGAGTATTGAATCATCCGACTTGGTTGCCGATCCATTACAACCGAATGTTGTTAAGTTAAGCGCACTTTTACACAACCGTGCTGAATACTCTCAAGCCTATCCAAACATTGAACTAAGCCTGACCGACAACCAAAACAAGGTGTTGGCTCGCCGGATTTTCACTCCGGCGGAATATCTGCCTAGCGGCGAAAATGAAACAAATGGAACAGGGCAAAACCGAGAATTAAATATTCTACTTCGCTTGGATACAGGAGACTTAAAACCTACTGGGTATAAATTGCTGCTTTTTTACCCTTAAAATACGGTATCCCCACTAACGCAAATCAGCCAACTGCTTGATGCCGATGATGTTGCCGTCGGTTGACCACTGCCCCTACTAACCGAAATCAATTTTATTTTTCAACTCTGGATGGTGTAAAACATAAAATCCAAACCCATTTGAGATCAATTCCGTCAAAGTGCAAATTTCAGCTCACATCCTCCCGATCCACATCAAACCCTTTGGGCTTAAAGCCGAAATCGCGGCTGGCATCCTCATGGTCAAACACCATATCTTGGTACATTCTTTCTGCCATGGCGGCAGACCATGATCGAAAGGGTGGAAAAATTCGTACTACCGCCATCCCAGCGCCAAATAGCCAAAGAGGGATAGTAAAAAATCTGGGCCGAATATCCAATGCATTAAATATTCTTTCAACCATCGCACGATAGCTGAGTTTTTCCGCACCTGAAATATTGTAGGCCCGATTTTTTGCCCTAGCACTCGTTATCGCTTCATTGCAAGCGGAAGCAACATCACCAACATGAATAGGTTGCCGCAGCCCCTCCGCTTTTCCCAGTATTGGAAAAAAATGAAACCTCGAAATAAATTTACCTATGACACTTACGTTTTTATCCAATCCCATCCCATAAATCAATGTCGGCCGCAAGATTGTCCAGGTTGCATTATTTTCTTCAGACCACTTTTTCAACTTCTCTTCAGCGGCAATCAACTTTTCCGCAAACTTGCGCTCTTGAACACTTGATGAATCAATTTTAGTAAAGCGGCTGGTCGTTGAAACCGCAACTATATTTTTCGCACCCACCTTACTCAGAAAGTCAAGATATTCTGGCAATTTTATGATTGGCGCTAGCCAAATCCAATCTCTTATAACTTCGCTTTTTTCACCACTGGCCTGAGACGATAATCCTCGCCATTCAATCCCCCACTTACGATTAATCTGTTGCGCTCTTGGTTTTCTAGAGTAGGCAATAACATACCTATTAGACTTAGTCAGCATAGGTAACAAAAATTGCCCTACCATACTAGTTGCCCCAACTACAGCAACAGCTTGACCCACCATTGGTTCACAATCTACCTCTATTGAACCGGCCGTTTGCGTTTGCCGCGCTTCAATTTTATTTGAAAGGTGCGTTTGTGCTCCTCGCTTTTTATATGCCTTGATCGTTGCAAGCAGGGCAAACCTAATCCAAATGCCGACTACTACCAGCCACATCAGCCCGCCCGGATATTGATGCTGGAAAAATTTGCGATAAAAACGCACCATCCCTTTGTGCTTGTGCCACTCGACAAAAACCGGGCGAGATTGACTACATGCTCCATGTATGTGGACTACCGGAGCTCGCGGTTCAAAAAGAATATTCCAACCACTTTGGCGGAATCGCATGCACCAATCCAAATCTTCGCAATGTAGAAAATAGTTTTCGTCCCACATACCGACTTTATCCATTGCCTCTCTTCGCACTAACATCAACGCGCCCGAAACTGCTTCAACTTGAACTGGCATTGTGGGCAAAGGTTGTTCGTGCAAATGATAATCAAAAAATAGCGTTGGCCAACGATCCGATAATCGCGTCAATCCGAAAGCACGCACAAACGAACGCCATGGTGTAGGTACAGCCCGCCTCCCGCCGCCTTGCTCAGTTCCGTCTAAATTAAGTAACAAGCCCCCGACCATACCTACATCTGCTGTCTCATCAAGAGTTTTTACCATTCTTTGTAGCGCATTGGAACCAAGCTCACAATCTGGATTTAAGAATAGTATATGGCTCTCGGTACAATGTTGAATACCAATATTGCATGCAGATGCAAAACCAACATTAATATGATTTAGAATGATTTTAAGTCTTGACTTATCAATTTCACTTAATTCGATGCTTTTTAAACTATTGTCTGAAGAAGCATTGTCTACCACTATTACCTGCTGCGCTTGTTCAAGCGCAGAGCGTACACAGCCCTCTAATAGCTTGCCAGCGTTATAGTTAACAATGATGACAGAAACCGCTTCCCTGATGCTCTCAACCGAAACAGTACGTTGCATTTACGCCGCCTTCATATTTATTTAAACTCACTGAACTCTTGCCATTAACTCAAAATCTTTAAAACAGTCTTTTATCCATTACCTGAAAAATATCACTCGCATTAACAACTCTGCATTTTTGTACCAGTTGTCTCTTTCTCCACATTTTCGGTAAACCTTTTACGGCGTCTCGTTTAGATTTTATAATCACACTACCGTGTCCGCACAATACAAACCAGATGATGCTCATCAAATTTAGCGCCATGTGTAATGGTAACAATATCCAGAACAACACGCTTGGCATATCTTTCACAAAAGTCCACACCAAGTTTCTATGCCCATGATAAATGGAGAAATCACTATGCTGTCCACCGGTCATGCCTGAGCCTACATGATGGACCACAGATTGCGGAACATAAAGACAACGATGCCCCGCCAGCCGTAAGCGAAAACCGAGATCAACATCTTCCAAATAACAGAAGAAGTCCTCGTCGAATCCGCCAAGTTTTAATATAGCACTGCGCTTATATAGCGCTGCCGCAGCGCATGGTGAAAATACCTCTCTCTCAAGCTGGACAACTTCTGATTTGGGCATGCCATGCCCAATGCGAAGAACCCGCCCACTCACAAAATAAGCATCCCCTGCACCATCCAACCGCATTGGGTCTGACGCATTGACCAACATACTGCCAAACACATCGAAGTCTGGATTTCGAATTGCTGCCGCTAAAAGCTCTTCCAGCCAGCTTGATGTAGCAAAGGCATCAGGATTTAGCAATGCAATCCATTCCGACTCTTTGAATGCCGCCTCGATTGCCAAATTATTGCCTCGCGCAAAACCCGTGTTCTCATCAAGCTTAATTAGCCGAACCTGCGGATATCTTCGAACAATTTCTAGAGATGCATCGGTACTCGCATTATCCAACAAAATAATCTCGTGAGGCTTAACTGTCTGAGCCAGCAACGCTGACAAGCATCTTTCAAGATACCGCTCTCCATTCCAATTGACAATGATCACCGAGACTTGGGCCGCGCGATTAATCCCAGCCAAACTATCCGGATCACCAGTTGAGTTGTGCAGGTTGTTTGTTATAGCGTTTGTCAAAGCATCCCCAGCTCTTGCAGGCGCTGCTTATACAATTTTCCACAATTGGCCGGACTAAAATTTGAAGAAAGAAATTCAGCGCCTTTCCTTCCTAACGAAACACCATACTCCGGCTCCTCGGCTAATTTCTTCATATACCACGCAGCATGTTTTACATCGGGGTCAGCCCATACTTGATTTTCATGGAATAAATACTGTCCTTCTTTGACAGATATAAGTGAATAATCCACAAGGCAAGAATTATCCGGTTTTGCATAATCAGTATTGCCTGAGTAATTCGTAACTATTACCGGTTTACCCAAAAGCATCGCCTCCATAGGTCCAAGCCCTAAACCTTCTGACCGATGTAATGAAATGTAACAATCACATTCAGCCATCAAACTTAATAACCTAGACTTTTCCATCGTTTCATTGATTATTTTGATTCGTTTGTCTCCCCCAGTTTCATTTATCAATTTTTTCCAACTTTCGGAAGACTCCTTCGCATTCATTGATTTTATAATCAAGCCTGCCTTCTCATTTCCGAATGGGAATGCCATTTTAAAGGCAGCAACAACCGCATAGGGATTTTTGCGGTCTATGAAAGAATAACTATCAAAAGCAAAGAAAAATTGATATTGATTAGCTGGAATGCTGAAGTAACTACGCCCCAACTTGAATATTGTTGGCAATACAACACACACTGGCAAAAGTGGAACCTCCCTACCAAGTGCTTGTGTTAATGCGTCCTGAATAAAAGTCGTTGGTGCCCACACCTCATCCATTAATTGCATGGGTGGAATCCATTCCAGAGGGAACTTTGAAAGCTCCCAAAACGGGTAGCCAATGTTGTAGCGCTGTTCAAAAAAAACTCTTCCTAAATGCACAAAGACCGGCAAAATTTGATCGGCATTAACGTGAAAAATATTTACCTTGTATTTATTTGTATTAATAACAGCGCCATAGTTGAGAGAAGCTTTCTGACGCGAGGAGGTTCCTGCACCAAAATCCACCACCCCAAACGGCACCTCGGTTTCTGAAAATGCTGCTGCGGACATTCTGACGTGCTCACCCATGCCTAGTTCAGCACGAGCATAGCCAATAAGATTAGCGCCGGGAACCCCTTCATCTAATATTACTTCTGGTTGTCCAAGCTTTCTTCGGCTCTGCTGTACCGTGTTTTCTTGTGTACGCATTGGCGTTGATGTAACTCGTGCAGCCTTCGCCATAAGCCAGAACCAAATTTGTTTTACTCTATTGCGGAACACCGCTGGAATCCATTGACTTGACCTTGATAATCGAGACTCAGCTCTCTTTAAGCGTGAATAGAGTGAAATAGTCTGATTGGCATCAAAATTTGAACTTCCGTGTAGTCGGTTTACTGTAATGTCATACCAGTTAAGAAACGACTCTTGTCCTGCTTGGGTATTTAGGTCAAAAGCCTTTTGCAAATCTTTACGGCTTTGCCAGATCAGTAGCATAAGCTGACTTATAGGGCGCCCAGTTTGAAATTGCTCGATTACAGCTGGTACGTCGAATTTATCAATGCCCATTACATTACTTCCTTATGCAAACTTTTTATAAAACGGATGATTGGCTTGCGTAAGTCAAGTACAGCAGCCATATGCTTAACGCACCAAGCACAATGGCAACTTGGAGAAGATAACTGGCTTAATTGTCAAAATTATTTTCTTGCCGCCTCCAACATCCATTGTAAGGTTTCTTCTAGGGGCGGATGCTGTAGCTGACCTATGCAGGCCTCCAGTAATGCGGGATTGCCACACAGTCGATGCACTTCGTTAGCTCTAATAAAGTCCGGATTCACGTTGATTTGCAAATTGTGAGAGGTGATGCGCGTCAATGCGTCAATAACCATTCGAAGACTCACCGGCCGGCCCGAGCATACGTTATATACTTGCTTCGGCTGCCCAAAGTCTAGAAGACGTAAATATGCCTCACACACAGTGCGCACATCGTTAAATTCACGTTCTACCTCTAAGTTACCCAGTTCTATTTTTAAAGCGCGCCGATTAAAGTGATCAATTAGCTTTGGAATCACAAAACGGGCATCATGCCCCACTCCGGTATAATTAAAAGGACGCACTATAACCAACGCAAGGCTATCAGAAAACATGCATGCGAGCCGCTCCATCGATAGTTTACTTATGGCATAATGATTCACTGGCGCAGGACAAGTAGACTCATCAATTGGCGACACGAGAGCATTGCCATAGACATTGGAACTACTCGCAAGCAGCACACACTTGGGCGCCTTTGGTAACGCAACCAATGCCTTGAGTAAATTTTGCGTTCCAAATAAATTAACCCTATAAAATGCCTCCTCATCCGTATGCGTTATCGCGCTGATAGCTGCGAGATGCACCACATAGTCTGGCGCGGATGCTGCGGTCTCATCTGCCACAGCTTGTGCATCTGTCAAATCGGACACTAGCGGTCTCACCACATAACCCGCTCGCTGTGCTGCTGCGGTGAAGTGCTGACCGGTAAAACCCGCTGCGCCTGTTAAAAGAATTCGTTTTGTCATTCGTCAGATTAATTAAATTAAATATTCACGCCGCAGATCGCAGTGTCGAGAACCATTTCCGGCAAAAAGTTCTGAAGGTAAAAGAAGGGTTGCACCTGTGCATCCCTTCATCATCTTGATCAATCTATAGAAGCGTTATATTGATGCGAGATGACAAAAAGCGGCACTCAATGCACTCCAACGAGTAACAAATTTAAACTTTCTGAGTCAAAAACTAAATCCCGACGTGTTTCGCCTCAAGTCAGCCTCAACCATCATCAGACACAATTGTTCCAATGTAATCTTAGGCATCCAGCCCAACTTGGCTTGAGCCTTGGCCGGATTGCCAATCAACAACTCGACCTCTGCCGGACGATAAAATTTCGGATTCACCCGCATTACCACTTGCCCAACCTTAAGCTCCCCCTGAAGAAGGGTTGGAGTAAGCGCAGCCACGACCCCTATTTCATTCTCTCCCCTACCCTCAAACTCTACCAAAATCCCCGCTCCCTTAAACGCCATACGTACAAAATCACGCACCGTTTCAGTTCGGTTGGTCGCCAACACGAAAGTGTCAGGCTCATCCGCTTGCAACATACGCCACATGCCCTCTACATACTCTTTAGCAAAACCCCAGTCTCGCTTCGCATCAATATTTCCCAGCTCCAGAACATCCAACTTGCCTAATTTTATCTTCGCTACACTATCCGTAATCTTACGCGTCACAAATTCGCGACCGCGCAATGGTGATTCATGGTTGAACAAAATCCCGCTTGATCCAAAGATGCCATAGCTTTCCCGGTAGTTAATTGTCATCCAGTGTGCATATAGCTTCGCAACCCCATAAGGACTGCGTGGATAGAAAGGCGTGTCTTCAATTTGAGGAATAGCTTGTACTTTACCAAACATTTCAGATGTACTTGCCTGGTAAAAACGAATCTTTGGATTAACGATCCGGATGGCTTCCAGTAAATTCACTGGACCAATTCCCGTGATTTCGGCAGTAGTGATGGGCTGCTCAAACGACACCCCTACAAAACTTTGTGCCGCGAGATTGTAAACCTCTGTCGCCCCAGTGTGTTGCAACAGCCGAATACTCGCCGAAAGATCCGTAAGATCGTACTCAACTAAATTTAAATTCGGATTATTTTTTATTCCCAACTCTTCAATTCGCCAGAAATTTACGGAGCTGGTACGGCGATATGTGCCGAAAACAAGATACCCCTTTTCTAATAAAAGTTGCGCCAAGTAAGCCCCATCTTGCCCAGTAATGCCCGTTATTATTGCCTTGTTCAAAGTACTTCCCCATTAGATTGTTGTACGTCAACTATGATATTCAAATTCCGTGTGCTGGTGTGTCATTATTAGAAGAGCGGTTGCCCCTGATAATTTCGTTGACAATTATCCGAAAAACTTTCGAGTTTAACTTGCTATCCTTTTATTATTTATATTTATATGTATATATAACTTCTACATTTTCAAAAACCAGTCAACCCCAATAAATACCTCTAGCGGCTCACAAGTCCTAGCACCTTGAAAAAAGATTGGCTGCATAATACCGCTGGCATCCTTGCGGATGCAACAAGCATACTACTGTTGTGATTGTTCTAATTTGTTCAACATGTCTCTATAAGACAAGACTATTCCATCCTTTAACAAAGTACGGCTCTTCCATCCAAGTGAGTTGATGCGGGATACGTCCAGTACCTTTTTCATTGTTCCATCAGGTTTGGAAGTATCAAAAGAGAGTGTCCCTGAAAAGCCGACTATCTCAGCGACAAGCTCAGCCAACTCTCGGATTGACAAGTCTTCTCCACATCCAATATTAACTAGTGGAGGTCGTTCATTGTTAAACAAGCCGACCAACTTGTCTTCCGTTTGCTCCATCAGAAATACACATGCATCCGCCATATCTTCGCTGTATAAAAATTCCCGCCGAGGAAGCCCAGATCCCCAAACAACGGCTTCGTTGACATTGTTTAGCTTGGCCTCATGCATTTTACGAAGCAGGGCCGGTAACACATGAGAATTATTTAGGTCATAGTTGTCGTTTGGCCCGTACAGATTGGTTGGCATGGCTGCTATAAAACGAGTTCCATACTGGCGATTATATGCATGGCACATTTCAATCCCAGCAATTTTTGATAGGGCATAGGGACGATTGGTTGGCTCTAGGGGGCCAGTTAGTAGATATTCCTCTTTTAATGGCTGAGGCGCCTCTTTAGGGTAAATGCAACTGGAACCCAAAAACAATAATCGTTTGACGTTATTCTTCCAAGCATTGTGGATCACGTTATTTTGAATAAGTAAGTTATCTTCAAT